>Ga0209292_1000925_pt1 | contig 37153 bp, 30 predicted proteins | sample GOMGulsemesocosm_2_FD_184634 | JGI IMG/M metagenome (GOLD analysis project Ga0209292, IMG submission 184634) | Methane-oxidizing microbial communities from mesocosms in the Gulf of Mexico - GOM9C Gulf of Mexico (SPAdes) (version 2) | ecosystem: Environmental > Aquatic > Marine > Cold seeps...
TTAATCCACAAATCATCAAAAATTATCAAGGTGGTGATATTAGTTTAGGCCATGGTGAGGTGTTATCACCAGTTATGTATCCAGAACTTAACCAATTGCAGGGCGATACGCTTATTACTACTGATGGCTCGACATTGCTTGGTGGGGACAATAAAGCCGGGATTGCTGAGATTATGACTGCTATCGCGCATCTACAAGCTAATCCTGATATCAAACACGGCGATATCTGTATCGGCTTCACTCCAGATGAAGAGATTGGTCGCGGAGCAGATTTGTTTGACGTCGAGGGCTTTAATGCACAGTGGGCTTATACCATCGATGGTGGCCCTGTTGGTGAGTTAGAGTTTGAAAACTTCAATGCCAGTTCTGTAAATGTAATTTGTCATGGTGTTAACGTACACCCGGGGTCAGCAAAAGATAAGATGGTTAATAGCATGGGGATTGCAGCCAAGTTCCAAGCGATGATGCCAGCGGAGCAAACACCAGAGTGCACAGCTGGGTACGAAGGTTTTTATCACTTAAATTCAATGCAAACCAGTGTCGCCAAAACAACCTTAAGTTATATTATTCGTGATTTCGAAACAGCTGGTTTAGCACAGCGTAAAGCGTTTATGCAACAAAAGGCCGCAGAATTAAATGAGGTTCTGGGTTGTGAGCGCATAGAGCTTACAATAAGTGATAGTTATAACAACATGCGTGAAATGGTAGAACCTCATGAACATATCATCGAACTAGCGAAACAGGCGATGATTGAGTGCGATATAAAACCTGACATTAAGCCTATTCGTGGCGGCACTGACGGTGCGCGACTATCATTTATGGGATTACCTTGCCCAAATATCTTCACTGGAGGTTATAATTTTCATGGTATTCATGAATTTATCACTGTAGAAGGAATGGAAAAATCGGTGCAGGTTATTGTCAGACTTGCGGAGTTGACGGCAAAAAAGTATCAGTAATTTAGCTAGTTTGGCCTGATGCCAATACAGTCGTCAGGCATATCCAGCTGTCCTTGTAAAAATAGTATGCAGTGCTCTAGTTTGGAATTAAGTTCTTTATCATGCAATAACGATACTTCATCTTGAATTTGTAGCTCAAAGACTAAGTACCAGAACACTTGTTCTTTTGGGCTCGCTATTTTGTTATCCACGATGTTCAATCGCTGCCAATCTTGTAATATTTCCCAAATGTAATCAGTTAGTATACTGTAACTGACCTTGTTGTTCATGAATTGATGGATATGTCTGATTAACAGTTCTGATTTTACCGCAATGAAATTACCTTCCAGCATAAGTCGACCTCCAAATACATATCACCGAAGATTTATTCATCAGTAAATTGTAAACAACATGGCATTCAAATTAGCTTTATTTGATTGAAACTTATTGTAAGCATAAGTCATGATCTGTGATTTGTATATTTATCAGCATCAGACTCAATCGTGGGCTTATTAGAGGCAGTAATCAGCCTCATTGATTTTGAAAATATAATTCAATGAGGCTGTTTACTTACTTACTTTACAACAAGCGTCAGTGTTGTTTGGGTACTTGTTGACGGCACATTGTTTTGATGACTTAAAACAAAGATACGACCCGCATCAACTTTGCTTACATCACGTAAATGCGACTTAATCGTGCTTGCCCGTGATTTGGCTAGACCTCTTAATTGCTTTTCAGTCACGACTTGAAGCTTTCTGGTCTCTGTATATAAACTGCGAAGCCAAACTTGCTCCAATTCAGACTCTGCTAGTGCTGGCTGTTGTGTCGCAATTGCATTGCGTAATGCATCTGCTTTACCTTTAGTTTCTAATTCATATAAGGCAATCAGCGCATTTGTCATCCCCGCCGATACCGGTAAGTTTGCTGCGTTGGTACTCTCTTTAATGATACTGCCTGTAGATGTACTCAGTTTGCTATTTAATGCTCTATTTTGCAGCGCTTTTACATCCTCGTTGGCATCATAACTGCCTTTGATGTTCAGTTTAATTTGTGGACGTTGTGCTAATGCTTTGGCTAGTGCATCTAGTTTGCTTTGCTCTGTTTGCGCGAGCGTTGTAGAACCATTCGCAAAACTAACCTTATCTAAATCTTCGGTGGTATCAACAAGGCTTGCTAACAATGTAAATGGCGATGTTACTGCTTTAAGAACAATGTTGCTTAAGGTTTTGAGGACAATTTCTCCGACATTAAAACTAGGGTCATTAACATTTCCTGATACATTAACCCCTAAGTCAATTGCACCGCTACTGTCTTTTAATAATGGGATAGCGAGGGTGATAGGGAGTATGCTACCGGCGTCACTGTCCTTGGTATCATTCATATCCAGTTGATCAATAAAGATATGGTTACTACCTTCTAAGTGATTTTTTTCGAGTTTATATTTAAGTGCAAGAGAAAGCTGGCCTTCATCAATATCTAAACCGGCATAGGTGCCAGAGTAGGGCGTCATCGATGGTAATTCAAAGTTATTAAATACAAATTCTACATCAATAAACGGTTCTGGGATTAATGGGTTAACCACACCACTTAAGGTTATAGGTGCGTATTTATTGACGATAGCTTTGATATCAAGTTCTGCATTTTTGGTCGTTGTCGATGATAGTTTACCGACGTGGCCTTCTATATTTTCGATGGTTGCTTCAAAAGTCGGTTTAAGCACGTTATCAATATAGTCTACTTTACCTCCGACTAAGGTGAATTTGTTTATTTCAATTAGCATTGGTTTTTCAGTTGCGGTGGCTGGTTTTGTTTCAGCTGTTGTTACTGTTTCCTTTGTCGTTTTATCAGCTGATTCCTGCTCTATAACTAAGTGAGATATGTTTGAACTTTTGTCTTCTGCGACGACAACTTGTGCATAAGGCTGGGTCAATTGGATATGATCGATGAGTAAGCTGTTTGCTTGTTGATCGAGAATAATACTGTTGATGGTAAAATCTTGCCATTTAAGCAGTGATTTATTGAGTTTTTTGTCGTTAATAATCAGTTTTTCAACTTGAACTTCACCGTTGAAACGCGTGCTACCTTTGCTATCGGCATAGAGTTCACCTTTGGTGGTGAAATTGCCACTGTTCATGACGATATTCAGGTAAGGGGTGATATAAGGCTGAAATTGAGTCAAATTCAGTTTTTCTAGACTGATGTAAGCAGCAATAGATTGCTGTTTAATGTCTATGCTGCCTTGCGAAGCAAAACTACCGTTATCATTAATACTTAGTGCAAGCTCATAGTCGATAGGTGCATTATAGCTACTTGATATTGCCTCTGTGCTGAAATTAAGTGGTGAGATGCGCCATTTTGTAGCCTTAGTTATCCACGATTCGACGATGTTGATATCATAATTAGTTAAATTAAATTCCCCAAGGTTAACGACCCACACCCGTGCATCAGATCTAGCTTCAATGGCAGCAACTTGCTCTACAACAGTTTCCACTTCAATTTCAGATACGGTTTCGATGACATCGACGACCGAACTTACAACTGAATCTTTTTCAGGTGTGGCTTTTTCTGTTGCCGTCGGCGCGACAACCACGACGCTAGCTGGTTGTTCGTCAGTTAATGATTTTGGTGTTAGTAACGTGGCTAAATCGACCTCGTCTTTATTAATGCTGGCATGGAGTTGCAACCCGTCAGTACTGATATTATCTATACCCACTAGTTGCTGTTGTAAATCGAGTTCGATGCCTGCAGCGGTGAACAAGGGGAGGTTGATAAGTTCGTTATCTGCAGAAGCAAATACCAGTGAACGCAACGCAAACACTCCGGTGTCGGTCAGAAATTGTGGCGTTGTGGTATTTTCAGCTGGGGTTGTATTGCTAATAAAGCGGTAATGTGTGGCTAAATCAACAGTCCCGGACTTTAATTCGGCAGTGATTTGTTTAGCAATAAATGGCCAGAATGTCGTTAGCTTAATGTGTTTAAGTGCCAAGTTACCTTGTGCTTCTAAGGGGGTTAACTGGAATTGACCTATCGTTGTTACTGCACTTTCGTCTGCCCCTTCAATACTTAAATTGAAGTTGTTGTAATTTGCCACCTTAGATGGGGACGAATTCATTAGCATTGCTAGACTATTAAAATTACCCAAGCTGATATTGATGGCTGGGTATTCTAATATCGCACCTGTCGGGTGGTCTTTGAAGTTAAATGCAGAATTGGTAATACCGATATTAGCAATTTGAATATGTGGTAGTTTGCTATCTTCGTTGCTTTCTTCAGCTACAAGCTCTGGTTCTGGTGCAGCTTGTATTGCAATATGTTCGTGAATATCTGAAAAGTTGAATTGGCTATCATTTAACTTTTCAATGTTGGCAAAGGCTTGGTCAACTTCTATCGTCTCAAGATTAATACTGCCATTGAATAGACTCTTCCATAGATTAACTTGAAGCGTTAAGCGTCCAATGCCTACGAAATCCTGTTGCTCCTGCGTTTGAATTTCAAAACCTTTAATTTCAAACTTAAGGGTAAATGGATTAATGCTTACGTCTTGAATTTGTACTGGGCGACCAAGTAATGCACTCACTTTCTCTGGGGCAATGCTTTTCGTTAGATAAGGAACAAGCAGCCCTAACAATAAGGCATAGACTAGATAGACAGCGAGTGCATAACTACAGATGCGCTGATAGCGCGGTGCACGTGAAAAGCGTTGACGAAGACTTGAGAATGGAGTTGCCATTGGAAATATAAATCCTTTTAAATACAATCAATAAACTTAATTATAGAATATCAATGGCAAGCATAACAGTTATTATTCTAACCATTGCTGATGTAACTGATCACTATCACCTAAATAATCCAATAACCATTGAACCGCAGGACTCATACGTTTGGTATTCCAGGCTAAACAGCAATCACTCACGGGTAACGTTGTGATTAGTTCTTTTTCTATTAGTTCACCTGTCATTAATAGTTTATTAGCCATGTGCGCAGGCATGATTGCAATGCCTAAACCACCTTTGAGTAGTTGTGTAGCACTGTGCCAGTTTGGAACCACAAGGCGACGTTGGTTATCAAGTAACCAAGTTGTCCGTTTAGGTAGTTTACGCGCCGTATCCTCTAAACAAATAACTGGGTATTTAGCTAACACTTCATTGCTGATTGGCTGTTGTGCTTGTGCGAGTGGATGATTAGGACTGATCACAAACGTCCATTTGAGTTCACCCATAGCGCGGTAATCAAAACCTCCACTAACAGGGATGGTTGCTGTTGCACCAATTGCGATGTCAGCACGTGAATCAACTAATGCGTCCCAAACTCCATTATAAACTTCCATGGTTAATAGTAGTTCAACATCAGGGAAGGCAGTATAAAAATCGCCAACCATGGTATTGATTCGGCCTTCGTGTACTACGTTATCTAAAGCGAGCGAAACACTTTGGTTCCAACCATTAGCAACGCGTTGGGTTTGAAACTTCATGTGTGCCATTTGCTTGAGTAATTTTCGTGACTCAGTAACAAAGTACTCACCTGCAGGCGTTAGTTTTACCTTGCGGTGTAGCCGAATGAATAAATTAACGGCTAACCGTTCTTCAATATTTCGTACCGTATAACTAATTGCACTGGGTACTTTACATAATTCATCAGCCGCTGCGGTGAAGCTTCCGCGTCGTGCAACAGCGTCGATAACCTGCAGATCTTGTTGAGAAAACATACGTATCAAATTTTTTGAAAGCAATAGTGAAATATTAGCGTTTCTCAAACAAGATCGCCAGTATTAAACTATCAACATCATCATTAATAATATGTAGTTTAAGCAATGAACAATATTAAAAGCAATACCAAGGATAAAGCATCAATGAGTACTATGATCTGGTTTTCTGGATTAAGTATGTTGGGCTTTCTTGCCACTGATATGTATTTACCCGCATTCGAAACGATCCGCGCTGAGTTTGGTACTTCGCAAACACTAATTAGCTTGTCACTGAGTATTTTTTTATTAGGTATGGCACTCGGTCAGTTAGTTTATGGTCCGTTATCTGATCGTATCGGTCGCAAAAAAATGCTGTTTGTCGGTATGACTATTTTTGTAGTTTCAACGGTTGTGATCTCAGTGTCTAACAGTATTGAGCTGTTTTTAATCGCACGGTTCGGCCAAGCGTTAGGGGCGTGTTGTGGTACTGTTATCTGGCAGGCAGTTGTTATCGACCGTTATCAAGGTAAAGCCTCAGAGCGTATTTTTGCCACTATTATGCCATTAGTTGCTTTGTCTCCAGCGTTAGCACCATTATTGGGTGCTGGCCTTGAAGAGTATTTCGGATGGCGCAGTATTTTTGCGGTATTGGTACTGATTGGTCTCGGATTAATGTTCGCTACAGCAGGTCAGCAGGAAAGTGCACCACTCGACAAAAAACAAGAAAAAATGTCATCGCAACTAGCACGTGATTATAAGCAAATCATTAAATCAAAAATATTCATGGGTAATATGTTGATATTTGCGGCGTGCTCCGCTGCATTCTTCGCCTATTTGACTGGCTCACCATTCATTATGACTGCTATGGGTTACTCTGGTGCAGATATTGGTCTAAGTTATCTGCCACAGACGGTAGCTTTTCTTGTTGGTGGTTATGGTTGCCGTAACCTGTTAACACGCTTTAGTGCCAAGCAATTATTACCTTGGTTAATGACATTATTTATCACAACTGTTGTTACTATGTTCGTCATTGCATTTGCGACATCACCTACGACTATTTGGACTATTTTGATCCCATTTTGTTTCTTAGCGGTTGCTAATGGTGCGATTTATCCATTGGTTATCAATGCTGCACTTGCTGATTTTAAAAATTGTAGTGCAACAGCGGCAGGATTACTTAACTTCCTACAGACGATGTTTTGTTTCTTAGCGAGTAGTGTCGTCTCAGCATTTTCTGATCACGGTCTTTATACTGTGACTGCAGTGATGTTGTTTCAAGGTTTAGTGATTGTGGCTGGCTATTTATTAGCTAAACATAAAACAATGAATGAAACCGCCGATGATGCTGTAGCCGCTTAGGTAGGTAATTTAGTTTTGAAATAGTGACGAAGTCATAAAGACGTGGCTATTTGAAACGAGGGTGATTTAAGGTTGAGATTTAATTTTTAATTTGAATAATAAAACGGGAAAGACAGTCGCTGTCTTTCCCGTTTTTATTGGTAAGATTTGTTTAAGACGTATGCTAGCTTAGTGGCTTAATTCACCACGAATACTTTGTTGCATAAGTTCTTTAATTTCTTCGCTTGGTAGCTTTTTACTGATTAGATAATGCAGTTTAGTTAACGCCGCTTCTGTCGTCATATCATAACCAGAGATAACACCAACTTGTGCAAGGGCATCACCTGTCGCATAACCGCCCATGTTAACTTTACCTTTGATACACTGAGTCAGGTTAACAACAACAATTCCACGCTTATTAGCCGCTTCTAGCGCGTTTAATATGTCTTCACTTTGTGGTGCATTACCTACGCCATAACTTAGCAATATTAACGCTTTGACTGGCTGTAACAGAATGTTAAAGATAACTTCTGTTGAAATTCCAGGATAAAGAGTCACGATCGCAATAGGCTGTGGTGTGATGCTGCTAACCGAAAGTGTTTTTTGGATAATAGGTTTAACATCACCCAACATGACTTCGATATTAATACCGACTTTTAATAAGGTTTCGCAGTTTGGTGTTGCAAAAGCACTAAAGCCATCAGCATGCACCTTAGTTGTTCTGTTACCACGTAATAACTGGTTATTAAAGAATAAACAAACTTCGTGAACAGGGTAGTTTGCAGCAAGGTAAAGTGAATTAAGCAAGTTGCTTTGACCGTCCGAGCGGATCTCTGCAAGCGGGATCTGTGAGCCTGTAACAATAACTGGTTTGCCTAGGTCTTCTAACATAAATGATAATGCTGATGCTGTGTACGCCATGGTATCAGTACCATGTAAGATAACAAAGCCATCGTAGTCGTCATAATTGCTTTGGATGTCTTCTGCGATCTGCTGCCAATCAGAAGGTGACATGTTAGAAGAGTCGATTAACGGCGAGTATTCGTGAAGCGTGAAATTTGGCATTTCTTCGCGGTGGAACTCGGGTAGACGCGCTAAGCAATCCGTCATGAATCCTTCCATCGGTACATAACCGTGTTCTGAATGTTGCATACCGATCGTGCCACCAGTATAAGCAATGTAGATTGATTTCTTAGCCATTAATAAATTCCCTGTTCGTTTTTAAGGAGGATTATAGTGCTGAAATGAATTAATGGAATAGCTTGATACTAGATTGTGTAATAAAACTGCAATTAAATAGGGTAATTAAGAAAGAAATTTGAATTGAGCGGTAAATGGACGTATTTACCGCTCGATAAGAAGACTGATTAAGTTTGGTTAGCTAATTATCTCGTACCTAGTTATCTAATGTCACAGACCAAACATTCTACATACAGGCCTTGCGGGTCTGAGTAGTTATTTAGTGTTGCCGCTTGTTGGCTTATTGTTGCTAACCAAGTCGCCACATTGCCATTCGGGTTGATGTTGAGCTCGGTTAATACTTGCATCGCAACCGATTGAGTGAACATAGAAAGTAGTCGATCTCGTTCACTACGTGGTGTTTGAATCAAGATTAATGAGTCACTCGATACATCAGCCTTTGCTGCTGCAGAAATAATCGCATCATCAAGGCTGCCAAGACTATCAACTAGTCCTAGGTTAAGCGCATCGTTACCAGTCCAAACACGGCCTTGAGCAATCTTATCGACTTCTTCTGTTGTCATACCTCGACCTTCGGCAACGACATTTAAGAAGTTGCTATAGCCATTTTCAACCGTCATTTGAATGATTTTAGCCATGTGCTCAGGAAGTTCTCGATTAACAGAAAGTCCTGTGTAATCAGTAGTTCCGACACCGTCACTGTAAATACCCATTTTAGCGAGTAGTTTTTCAGTGGTAGCAAACATACCAAAGATACCAATTGAGCCTGTGATCGTGGTTGGTTTCGCCCAAATTTCATCAGCTGCAGAAGCAATCCAATAACCACCAGATGCGGCGACGCTACCCATAGATACGATAACGGGTTTACCTGATTTTTTGACTTCTAATAACGCAGTACGAATTTGCTCTGACGCAAACGCGCTACCACCTGGACTATCGATACGTAATACGATGGCTTTGATTTGTTCATCATCTTTAGCTTGCAGTAGCAGCTTAGTTAGAGATTTACCACCAATCGCTCCAGGCGGTTGGTTACCATCAAGGATTTGACCATTCGCAAAAATGATACCAACACCAGGATTACTAGCGAAACCTTGCTGTTCAAACTGGGTAGGTTGCAGGGCAAGGTAATCTAAGAACTCAATCTTTTCGTATGAATCCGATCCGTTGTTTAGCTTTTCAGTTAGGTAATCAGAGATTTGTTCACGCGTTAATAACTTGTCTACAAGGTTTTGTTTTAAAGCATATTGCGCAATATTGCCATTGACTGATTGTAGTTGCTTAATAAATACATCCGCTTTAGGCGCGACATCTTCAGCGTTAATGCCACGATTGTTAGCGACAATGCTGGTGTAGGTAACCCAAAGTTGATTTAACCAATTTAATTTGGCTTCTTTGCTCTCAGCTGACATTTCACTGCGGGTAAAGGGTTCAACAAATGATTTATAAGTACCCACACGAAATACATGCGAAGACAGGCTTAGTTTATCTATCGCATCCTTGAAATAAAGACTATAGCTACCATAGCCTTGCAGTAAAACACCACCTGCAGGGTTTAATAGAATTTCATCAGCAAATGAAGCAAGTAAATATTGCTCTTGGCTAAAGTAATCGCCGTAAGCATAAACTGGCTTGTTACTTTTTTTGAATTCAACTAATGCATCAGCAATATCAGTTAATTTGGTTAAACTCGCAGGTTTTAATTGTGCAAGATCTAAGATAAGTGCGCTAATTGCGTCATCTGATTTTGCGTTGTTAATTACGTTAACGACGTCTGAAATCGCAATTTCATTTACAACATTTTTAGAGTCAACAAGTTCACCAATAACTTGGTCGAATGGATCAACTAATTTAGGCTGATCAACCAAGATACCGTTTAAGTTAAGAACCAAGGCTGTGTTGTCTGCAAATGCGATAGGTGGCTCTTTTTGCTGCTGCAAAGCAATAACAATAATTGCTATAAAAGAAATAAAAAATAGGTTTAAGATTAAATTACGGGTGAATGTAATCGAGCGTCCTATTTTTGAAAGAATGAATCCGAGTATTGAGAATAATTTTCTCATTATTATATTCCTAGTAAACCCAATGGGATTAGACTGTTATGGATGTTATTTTGTGTATTAGGCCATAAATCTGATTTAGATTAAAGTACTACAATCACAGAGCTGTGACAGTGTGTGGCGGATCTAGTTCTCATTAATAATAAATAATGACAAATTAAGCTTAGTTGAAACACGACGAAATGTATTGTTAATGATTGAAATTCAAAGAAATCATTAATTTATGGCTACACGTGTGCGCCGTATAAGTTAAAATAGCGTTTGAAATGAACGATTAAATTAATTACTCTAAATTATAAATAGATAACAACTATGTATCAATCAAGTAGCAATTGTGTAACCACTGGGAGTGGAGTTATGTCTGCAAGCAATTATCCGAATATGTTGGCGCCGTTAGATTTAGGTTTTACAACATTGAAAAACCGAGTATTAATGGGCTCGATGCATACTGGCTTAGAAGAAGAAAAAAATGGATTTGAAAAACTGGCCGCATTTTATGCCGAACGTGCAAAAGGCGGTGTTGGTTTAATTGTTACTGGTGGTATCTCACCAAACTTACGTGGCCGTTTGATGCCGCACGGTTTGCAGTTGTCATATAAATGGCAAGCAAAGAAGCACCAAATTGTTACACAAGCTGTTCATGATAATGGTAGTAAAATTGCACTACAAATTTTGCATGCTGGTCGTTACGCTTATCACCCGTTTAGTGTGAGTGCGAGTAAGAGTAAAGCGCCGATTAACCCGTTTACGCCTAGAGCGATGTCAAAGCGTTCTATTCGCTGCACTATTTCGGATTTTGCTAAAACGGCAGAGCTGGCTAAATTTGCTGGTTATGATGGTGTGGAGGTGATGGGATCTGAAGGTTATCTTATTAACCAGTTCATTTGTCGTCGCAGTAATAAACGTACTGATGAATGGGGTGGTAGTTATCAAAACCGTATGCGCTTTCCAATTGAAATTGTAAAATCAATTCGTCAGCGTGTCGGTAATGACTTTATAATTATTTTCCGCCTCTCAATGTTAGATCTTGTTGAAGACGGTAGTACATTTGAAGAAGCTGTTGAATTAGCAAAAGAGCTTGAAAAAGCTGGCGTGACTATTATTAACACTGGTATTGGCTGGCATGAAGCGCGTGTACCAACGATCGTAACTAGTGTGCCTCGTGCTGCATTTAGCTGGGTCACAGAGAAAATGAAAGAGCACGTCAACGTTCCGTTAGTGACAACTAACCGTATTAATACACCTGATGTGGCAGAACAGATCCTATCTTCTGGGCAAGCGGATATGGTGTCGATGGCACGTCCAATGTTAGCAGATCCGAACTTTGTTGAGAAAGCGACAGCGGGTAAAGCCGATGAGATCAATACCTGCATCGCCTGTAATCAAGCTTGTTTAGACCATGTGTTTAAAGCCAAACGTGCATCTTGTCTGGTCAACCCACAAGCGTGTTTTGAAACGGAACTTAAGTTTGAAACTGCGGCGAAATCAAAACGTATAGCGGTTGTTGGTGCGGGACCTGCTGGTTTAGCCTTTGCTTGTTATGCGGCAGAACGTGGCCACAAAATTGATATTTTTGATAGCCGTTCAGAAATTGGCGGTCAGTTTAACTATGCAAAGCAAATCCCGGGCAAAGAAGAGTTTTACGAAACACTGCGTTATTATGTGAAACAAATCGAAGTACTTGGCATTAACTTGCACTTAAATCAGTTAGTGACGGTTAAGACGCTAGAAGGCAAAGGCTATGATGATGTTGTTGTTGCAACGGGCATTAAACCGAGAACACCTGCAATTCCAGGCATTAAACATGAGAAAGTACTGAGCTATATTGAAGTATTGCGAGATCACAAGCCGGTTGGTAAACGTGTTGCTGTTATTGGCGCTGGTGGTATTGGTTTCGATGTTTCAGAATATTTGGTTGAAGAGGAAGGTGCATCACCGTCAACTAATACTAAGCAGTGGTTAAGCGAGTGGGGCGTAACAGATGATAGTCAAACTGTTGGTGGCCTAGCTCCTGCTAAAAATACAGCGCCAGCGCGTGAAGTATTTTTATTGCAGCGTAAAGATACCAAAGTCGGTGCTGGTCTAGGTAAAACGAGTGGTTGGGTACACAGAGCAACATTGCAGAAGAAGAATGTTGAGATGATCAAAGGTGCTTCTTATGATCTTATTGATGATCAAGGCTTACATATTACCGTTGATGGCGTTAAAAAAGTGTTAGACGTGGACAACGTTATCTTGTGCGCAGGACAAGAACCATTTAGAGAGCTGTTTGAACAGTTACAATCTGAGAAAGTGAAAACGCACTTGATTGGTGGTGCATTTGAAGCGGGTGAACTTGATGCAAAACGTGCGATCCGTCAAGGTGCTGAATTAGCCGCGACAATTTAGCACTAATCTAATACTTGTTTAATACAAATATAAGACAATAAAAGTTACTATTGTTGAGATGATCAAGCCCATATTATGTATGGGCTTTTTTGATCTTAATAAATTAATCACTTGATATTTTATCACCTACATTGAATACTTTAGCTATCACTCATTGTTCAAAGTAGTAAATAATGGACGCAATTGACTTATTAATAAATCGCCATTCTTGTAATCAGCTTTCCGCCCCAGCCCCGAGTGGTGAGGCATTAGATAATATTATTAATGCTGGATTACGCGCTCCTGATCACGGCGCATTAACCCCTTGGCGTTTTATTATCACTGAAGGTGAAGGTTTAAAGACTTTATCGCGCTATTTCCAAGATGCGGCATTTAATCTTGGCAAAGCAGAGAAAGATGTACTGAAGGCTGCTAACGCCCCGTTTCGAGCACCACAAATTATTACTGTTATTGCTAGAATAGAAGATCATCCAAAGATCCCTGAATCGGAACAATTAATGTCAGCAGGTTGCGTGGTAATGGCAATGCAAATGGCGGCTCAAGCGCAAGGTTTTAATGGCATTTGGCGAACCGGTTGGTTTGCTTATAATGACCATATAAAACAAAAGCTTGAACTTGAAGGAAAAGATGAAATTGTTGGTTTTTTATATTTAGGTACACCAGATGTATCATGTAAAAAAATACGCCAGCTGAATACCGACTGTTTTGTTACCCGTATGGATAATTAATACGACTAAATTAGCATTCAAATAAGAACTGAGGAATTAAGATGACGACACTATATCCAAAAGGACATTTACTCAGTGTACAGTTTCCACTTTACCATCATGTTGGTATTTCGGATGGGTGTGGTCATGTTTTTGAGAATTCCAGAGCGCGTTCTGGTCGTGGTTTAGTCAGCCTACAAGATTTTTCTGATGATAAAGACATTATCGATCATGGTTTTTTACCTGGTAGTTTACCAGCCGAAAATATTGTTGAGAATGCGGAACAATTGATAGCAGATAAAAAGCGTTACCATTTGTTGAAGAACAACTGTGAACATTTTGTGCATGAAGTTTGTGGTGTGAAAGTATCGAGCCCACAATTACGCCGAGCTTTGGTTTTGATTGCAACATTGTTAGTGAACAAATACACAAGTGGTCGTTTACGCTCTGCATTGTTTTGGAGTATCGCCTCGCAATTGTCACACTTAAATACAGCTACGCTATCTTGGTGGAAGCATGCTATTTTTACTTCCACTGGATTTTGGTTGGTGCTATTAACTAATACTAATCAAGATGTTGACGATAAAAAAACGTAATTTATACCTCTTTGTATTTAGTTTCTCTCCTTATAGCGCTTAGTGGTTTAGTAAGCGCTTTCTAGTTATTTTCTCTATAATATCGTCCATTAGATTTAAAACTCGTACAGGTTGTAACTAGCGAGTGGAGTTAATTATGGGCAGTATTGAAATCATTCGCGATCATAGTTTACCGCATCAACAAATTATTCGTATAGCAGACGAGTTAATGCTTGATATAGCAGAAGAATATGACCTTAAATTAGAATGGCAGGGGAATAAACTTCATATTCAGCATGCACATACTAGAGGGTATTTACATGCGGATGCGGAAAGTATCAGAATCAAATTAAAATTAGGGGTCCTGCTGTTTCCAGTTAGCTTTGTATTAAAGCAAAGCATTGAAGAAACGCTGGATGAACTGTTGCCAAAGGCAGCATGTTCGTATAGATAAAGTACGATTAAGGCTTGATATTATGGAACAATTATCATTGGTTGAAACCTCATTTTTATTAAGTGAGAGTATAGCAAGTCCTAAGCATTTTTCAGGTTTACAAATTTTTGAACCGCCGAAGGACTATGAAGGCAATTTTGCTCGGGATCTTTTTCAAAAGTTAATCATGGATCCCGCTGTCGCGACCCCCTTTAACTTTAAACTTAAAAAAAGCCTGGGAGGCCTGTTCTACTGGGTACATGATAGTAAGTTCGATTTTAACTATCATATTCGCATGTCAATGTTACCCGGTGATGGTACTGATGAACAACTACGTGATTTAGTTGAACGATTGCATTCACACTTGATTGATAGAACGCGTCCGTTATGGGAAGTGTACTTGATTGAGGGGCTATCTGACGGTCGCTTCGCTATCTTTACTAAAATCCATTATGCGATGGCTGATGGCAAAATGGCAAATAGTTGGTTGTCAGGATATTTACAAAGTGATAAATCGGTTAATGATTATCGCCCATTTTGGCAGATCCCATCATTCCGTCCTGGTTATAAAGAATCTGCTGGGGTCATTGAAAGCGCGCTATCGACTTATATTAGTGGCCTAAAACAGCTTAAATCTATTCCAGGCCTAATTCGGTTGGGTACGCGTATGGGATTAAAGTTCCTGAATCTACGAGACCAAGGACCTGCGCTACCGTTTTGTGCACCTCGAACACCATTTTCGGTACCTGCAACGCGTTCGCGTATTGTTTCTTTTGGCCGCTTACCTTTTGAAAAGATGCGATCGATTAGTAAAATAACAGGCGTGACATTAAATGATGTGATTTTATGTTGTGTGGATATTGGCCTAAATCGATATTTGAAAGAAAAAGGTATTTTATTACGTAAGCCATTAGTTGCTCAGGTGCCAGTCAGAATCGGAAATGGACGTAGGAACGCATTAACAGGGGTTGAACTCGGCAATATTGATGCAGATGCGTTAGACCATTTAGAAACAATTTTTAAACGCACAACCAGCGTCAAAGAAGATTTGTTTAGTTTACCGGCGGAATCGGTGGTTAATTTTTCATTATTAATCCAAGCAAGCGCGTCAATATCTGAGTGGTTAGGCGTTTCTAAGTTCTTACCGCCACTAGGCTCTGTGATCGTGTCGAATGTCCGTGGTCAGCAAGAGTTTGCTTACCTTGCTGGTGCGAAGCTGACCGAAGTGTATCCTGTATCAGTACTCTCTGCAGGTACGGCATTAAACATTACCTTGTATAGTTATCACGATGAAGTGTTTTTTGGCTTAGTTGGTTGTAAAAACGAACTGCCTGATTTAGATATTCTATCCCGTCATGTTGAAGCCGCTTGTGAGATTCTATCAAATGAAATTCTTGATAATGCAAAGCAGCATTCAGTACTAATATCTTCACGTTAAAATAAAAGTGGTGGCTTAGGCTGCCATCTTTGTCTGTCTCTTCTGTATATTTAATGCTAGTTTGATTATGTTGTGAACTTGTTAGATATGAATGTGAGCGTTAGCTTTATGCTTTAGAGGAGGGAGCTTCTAACTCATGTTGCTATAATTCTTTGTTATACGTATAAATATTGTTCGAGGTTATTTTGATTAGTTGGCAAGCAAAAGCGCTGAATTTATTTTTGAAGCAAACAGTGAAACGTTCGATTGAACATACCAAAGACGCGAACAAATTACGGTTGCAGATGCGCGCGCTAGATAAATTTGTATTCGGCACCAGTTCTAATATTTCACATTCGAAATCAATGCGTGCTGGTGTTTTGTGTGATGAGATACAGGTTAAATTTTCAAATACGAAGAAAAAATTATTATATGTACATGGCGGCGCCTTTGTTTTTAAAACCCCAGCAATACATAATAATTTTGTAGCGCGTTTAGCTGAACCACTCGACTTACATGCTATTGTTCCTGATTACCCACTCGCACCTGAGCAACCTTTTCCAGCTGCGCTGGATTGTTGTTATGACGTTTACCTGTCACTCTTAGATGCTGGCACTTTGCCTGAAGATATTGTTGTCGCGGGTGATTCTGCGGGAGGTAATATCGCACTATCTCTATTATTACGTGCAAAGCGCAATGGCTTACCAATGCCGAGTTGTTGCGTTTTACTATCACCAGTGGCAGACATGACGCAAAGTGGCCTCTCTTCTGTGGAAAACCGTTATAGTGATGCACTGTTTAGTTTAGAAGTTATGCTACATTGTCGTAATTTATATTTAGGAGGGGATAATCAAGATCTACATAATGATGAGATCTCGCCACTGTTTGGTGATTTCGCTGGTTTTCCTCCTTTTATGTTCCATGCTGGTAGTGCCGAACTAATGCGTGATGACTCAACCCGACTTGCTGAATTTATGCAGGCCAAAGGTGTCGATGCTCATTTACAAATATGGCACCAAATGCCGCATGTTTTCCCTTTGTTTGAACAGTTGCCTGAAAGTAAGGCTGCGCTAATTCAAATTATCGATTTCATAAAGAAACATCAAAACAAGTCTTAAATAGGGTTTGTTTATAATACCTACAAGTTAAATCATAAAGAATTATAAGTAATTTAATAAAAAGTATGATTAATTTAATGAAATATATCATATTCGGAAAATTTTCCGATAATGATATATGTTGTTTTATAAAAGCCTTTATTATAGCCGCATAAACCAAGTGAAGCACAAAACAGAGGCTATGATGAACAAAGAACAAGTATTACAAACAATTGAATTATTAAAAGAAGGTCGCTCTTTAACTGATGTAACTAAGATAGCTAACATCAATGTTATGTACGTAAGTGTGATTCGAAAATTGATGGTAATGAACTTAATCAATACTGAAGGTTAATCATATTCATTATAATGAATTGTGTAGTTATCATTGATTATAATCGTTAAAAAAAGGCTGGTAAGATAATTAATTATCTCACCAGCCTTTTTGTTTTAAGCTGCTAATTTTCTATTTTTAAATAGATAGCTTAAATTAGAATTCCGCAGTGCGTGGTGCACGTGGGAAAGGAATTACGTCACGGATATTTTGCATACCAGTTACATAAGACACTAAACGTTCGAAGCCTAGACCGAAACCAGAATGTGGCACTGTACCAAAACGACGTAGGTCGCGGTACCACCAGTAATCTTCTTTGTTTAGACCCATTTCTTCCATACGCTTATCAAGCATATCTAAACGTTCTTCACGTTGGCTACCGCCGATGATTTCACCGATGCCTGGTGCAAGTACGTCCATTGCCGCAACTGTTTTACCGTCTTCATTCATACGCATGTAGAATGATTTGATATCTTTCGGGTAGTTTTTAACAACAACAGGTGCTTTGAAGTGTTCTTCAGCAAGGTAACGTTCGTGCTCAGAAGACATATCGATACCCCAAGAAACTGGGAATTCGAATTCTTTACCACATTCTTCTAAGATCTTAATTGCGTCAGTGTAATCAATTTGTGCAAAGTCAGAATCTACAAAGCTTTCCAAACGAGTAATCGCTTCTTTGTTGATACGCTGTGCAAAGAACTGCATGTCATCCATACGCTCTTCTAGTACTGCTCTAAAGCAATACTTAAGCATATCTTCAGCTAGTTTTGCAGCATCGTCTAAATCAGCAAACGCAATCTCAGGTTCAACCATCCAGAATTCTGCAAGGTGACGAGTTGTGTTTGAGTTTTCAGCACGGAAAGTTGGACCGAAAGTATAAACTTTACCAATCGCACAAGCATAAGTTTCAGCGTTAAGTTGACCAGATACCGTTAGGAAGGTTTCTTTACCAAAGAAGTCTTCTTTGTAATCAACGTCACCTTTATCAGTTAAAGGCAGGTTATTCATATCCAGTGTACTTACACGGAACATTTCACCAGCACCTTCACAATCACTACCAGTGATAAGAGGTGTGCTTAACCAGTTATAACCATTTTCATGGTAAAAACGGTGAATAGCTTGTGATAAACAGTTACGTACGCGCATTACAGCACCCATAACGTTAGTACGGCCACGTAGGTGAGCGTGTTCACGAAGGTACTCGATGCTGTGACGTTTAGCTGACATTGGGTAAGTGTCTGGGTCTTCTACTAAACCAAGTACGATAACTTCAGTTGCTTGGATTTCGAATGCTTGACCTTTACCAGGTGATTCAACAACGATACCCGTAACTTCAACTGAACAACTAGCAGTAAGATTTAAAACGTCTTCTGCGTAATTTGGCAAGTCTTTACTTACTACTGCTTGGATAGGATCGAAACACGAACCATCGTAAATAGCTAAGAAAGAGATACCAGCTTTAGAATCACGACGTGTGCGGATCCAGCCTTTCGTTGTAACTGTACTGCCTACCGGGAATTTACCGGCAAAAATATCTTTAACTGACGTATGCGTCATAGGATTATTGCTCTCCAGCATAAAAAGCTCTTGCTGAGCGAATGATGATTATTTAAGTAAGGTTATATTACCTTTGCAGTTGCAGGATACAAGTAAAAACAATGAAAAATCATTTTGTTTGCTTATTATTTAGTAAATTAACACTGATATTCGTAAATCATTAAGGATTCTAATGGTAATTGATTTGCTTTTTCTTTTGTTGCAGCAAACTTGTTTGGTTTAGCATACTGCGGCTCGGCTTGATTGGCGCGCTATTTGTTTGACTCGTGTTACGCTGTTTTAAGCTCTGTTCTAATTTATCGAAGTAACTCGATTCACTTATGTTGTTATCGAGCATTAAATTGTAGCGTTCGGATAAGCCATGAGTGTCTGTTGCATGTTCAAGTTTATTGATGATGTTGTGTTCAAATGTGGCTTCCTTAATATACCCCGTGATACTTGCAAGCGGTTCAATTATTTTAATATAAATAATATATGAAATCGCCGACAAGCTAATGACAGTTAAACCGAAAATCAATAAATTATTGAGCATAGATGACTCCATAAACTAAGGAAATTAATGTAACAAACTCACCTTTAAGCTTGTTACATTAGCTGCTTTAAGTACGCACGTCACAAATGTGACGTGGTACCCATAGTTTAGCAAAGACTATTTTGATGATATTGCAAGTCAAACCAACATAAAGCTAAATTGATTTTCGGTAATCGGTTATTTAGCCCAAATATCGCTATCAAGTACTTGCTTGATCACGTTGCATAATGTGCTCAACTCTGCCTCTGAAATAATATAAGGAGGCATGATATACAGGAGTTTTCCAAAAGGTCTGATCCAGACGCCTAACTCAACAAACAGCACTTGTGCTTTAGCGAGATCGATAGATTGTTTGGTTTCAATGACGCCAATACTGCCAAGCACACGTGCATCGCTAACATTTTTATGTTCAACCAAGGGATGTAATGCGTGTTGCAATTGTTTTTCAATGCGCCCGACTTGTTGTTGCCAGTCACTGGTCATTAATAAATCAATACTGGCATTGGCGACTGCACAGGCGAGGGGATTTCCCATAAAGGTCGGTCCGTGCATCAATACGCCGCTCGGCCCGTTACTGATAGTCTCTGCTACGTGTCGGGTTGTTAGTGTCGCTGCTAAGGTCATGTAACCACCGGTAATACCTTTACCTAAGCACATAATGTCGGGGGTTATCTCGGCATGTTCACAAGCAAACAATTTACCAGTTCGACCAAAACCTGTCGCTATTTCATCCGCGATCAATAGCACATCAAAGCGTTCACAGAGTAATTTTGCTTGGCGTAAAAATTCAGGATGATAAAACTTCATACCACCGGCGCCTTGTACAATCGGCTCGAGGATGAGTGCGGCTATTTGCTGATGATGCTCTACCAAGGTTTGCTCTAAGTCTTGCATGGCGCTTTGCTGCCACGGCTCGTCAAATTTAATGCTTGGTGCGTTAATAAAGAATTGCGGCGCTAAAAAACCAGTGAATAATTCGTGCATGCCATTATCAGGATCACACACTGACATTGCACCAAAAGTATCACCGTGATAGCCATTGCGTATAGTGACAAACTTCTTCTTAGTCGGTTGTTGATGATGCCAATATTGGATTGCCATTTTCATCGATACTTCAACACTGACCGAGCCTGAATCTGACAGGAACACACATTCTAGACCGTCGGGCGTTATATCAACTAATTTTTGGCACAAATTTATAGCTGGCTCATGGGTGATGCCACCAAACATGACATGGGACATTTTACTTGCTTGTACCTGCATTGCCTGATTAAGCGCCGGAACGTTGTAGCCGTGAATTGATGCCCACCAAGAGGACATGCCATCGATTAGGCGTGTGCCGTCATTTAATGTCAGATAAACCCCGTCAGCACTGTCAACGTGATAACAAGGCAAAGGTTTTGTCATCGATGTATAAGGGTGCCAGATATGTTGCTGGTCGAACTTCATTAAAGTATCGTTTGTTTTTTGAGTCATTGTAAACCTTGGTTTTAGCATTTGGTTGACCTTGCGGCTATGCTGGATAGACTAATCGAGTTTAAGCACAAATTCAAATAAAGGATTTTAGATGACAAACCGTGTTCGCCATGATTGGCAAGTTGATGAGATTGAAGCGCTATTTAACCAACCGTTTAATGATTTGATGTTTCAGGCTCAAACGGTGCATCGCCAGCATTTTGATCCAAACAGTGTGCAAATCAGTACTTTGCTATCAATTAAAACTGGCGCTTGTCCGGAAGACTGTAAGTACTGCCCGCAGAGTGCGCGGTATACAACAGGTATTGAAAAAGAGCGCTTGATGCAAGTCGAGACTGTACTTAAACGCGCCGCTGAAGCGAGAGACAATGGCGCTAGTCGTTTTTGTATGGGCGCAGCTTGGAAAAACCCGCATAAGCGCGATATGCCGTATTTAATCGATATGGTTAAAGGTGTTAAAGCCATGGGTCTTGAAACTTGTATGACGTTAGGCATGCTAGCCCCAGAGCAAGCACAGTCACTTTCGGAAGCAGGTCTAGATTACTATAACCATAATCTCGATACGTCAGAAGAATACTACGAACAGATTATTACTACGCGTACTTATCAAGACCGTTTAAATACCTTAGACCATGTTCGTGATGCGGGCATGAAAGTATGCTCTGGCGGTATCGTCGGCATGGGTGAACAGCAACATGATCGTATTGGTCTACTCAAATCACTCGCAAACTTACCGCATCACCCTGAAAGTGTACCGATTAATATGCTGGTTAAAGTAGCTGGAACACCGCTGGAAGATACCCCTGATTTAGACGAGTTAGAGTTTGTACGCACTATTGCAACTGCGCGTATTTTAATGCCAAAATCTTATGTCCGTTTATCGGCGGGTCGTGAAGCGATGAGTGAACAAACGCAAACACTGTGTTTCATGGCTGGCGCGAATTCGATTTTCTATGGTTGCAAGCTATTAACCACGGACAATCCTGATGAAGACAGTGATAAGCGTTTATTTAGAAAGTTAGGATTACAACCAGCACGCATTCGTGAAGCCAGTGATGAAGCGCAATCAGCGCAGTTATTGGATGAGATCGCTGAACAAGCTTCACCTTCATTGTTTTATGATGCGACAAGTGTTGATAAAAACAATGCTGATGCAACTGCTCATAATGTGAAGAGTGCAGCACTTTAATGGCTTTTGAATTCATTACACAAGCATTACGCCAGCAGCAAACACAGTCTCTGTTACGTACGCGGGCGGTAAGTAATGATGCGATTAATTTCTCCGCTAATGATTATTTGGGGATCTCTAAGCATCCCGATGTTATTGCAGCATGGCAGCGTGGCGCAAACGAACATGGCGTTGGTAGCGGAGGCTCAGCTTTAGTCACGGGTTATACCCATGCTCATGCGGCCCTAGAAGAAAAGTTAGCTGAAATAACGGGTTATGAATCAAGTTTATTATTTAATTCTGGTTATAGTGCGAATCAAGCGTTAATCAAAGCATTGTTAAGTAAAAATGACCTGCTGATCCAGGATAAGCTCAACCATGCTTCATTAATTGAAGCGGGGGTTTATTCACCAGCAACTATGAAGCGGTTTAAGCATAATGACAGTGAACACCTTGCTCAAATCCTAACGCATTATCGCCCTAAACATACTAATTCTCTGGTTGTTACAGAGGGGGTGTTTAGCATGGACGGTGATACGTCAGATTTGTGCGCCATTAGTCAGCAATGCAAAGCCCATGATAGTTGGCTATTGGTCGATGATGCTCATGGTTTTGGGGTATTACCGCAGGGACAAAATAGCCTTAAACAGCATAGTTTACTGGCCAGTGATGTTGACTTGTACATGGCGACGTTTGGTAAAGCTGTGGGTGTATCAGGGGCATTTGTCGCAGCTTCTAAAGATGTCATCGAATATTTAGTAAATTTTTCTAAGCCATATATTTATTCGACAACAATGCCAGCAGCAATGGCGCTATGTATAGATAAAGCGTTAACAATTATGCTGACAGAAACATGGCGTATTGTGCATTTAAACCAACTCATTTGTTATTTTAAGCAACAGTGTTTTTTACGCAATATTCCCCTAATGCCATCGGATAGTGCTATTCAGCCACTTATTATTGGAGATGCGAACAAGGCGCTGAAAATAAGTCAGTACCTTGCGAGTAAAGGTCTATTGGTTAAAGCTATTCGCCCGCCGACTGTGCCGCAAGGTACATCACGCTTACGTATTACTTTATCTGCAAATCATTCTATTGAAGATATTGATTTATTACTGACCCGGTTGCAGGAAGCGTTAGATAAAAATAGAGGAGGCGCTTGATGATTGACAAAAATGCCGTTGCACGTTGCTTTGGAAAAGCTGCTGCTAGTTATGATCAACACGCTATATTACAGCGCTTGTCTAGTGATAATTTATTACAATATTTACCAAGTGGTGTTAATGAACACGCTTATACAACGACTGTCGATCTTGGTTGCGGCAGTGGCGCATTATTGCCTGTATTAGCTAAGTGTAGTAAACAATTAATTGCTGTCGATCTGTCCTTTGGCATGCTTGCTCACGCTCAAAAACATCATCAATTAACGACCCCAACTTATTGGCTGAATGGCGATGCGGAAGCGTTACCATTACCGTCTAATAGTATTGACCTGTGTGTCTCTAACCTAGCATTGCAGTGGTGTGATGATTTAACTATGCCGTTAATTGAAGTGTCGCGTTGCTTAAAACAAGGGGGGTTAATGCTATTTAGCACCTTAGTTGCGGGTAGCCTAGATGAATTAACCCAATCATGGTCAACAGTTAACGCACATCGTCATGTAAATCGTTTTCTTTCAGAGGGCGAAATTAAAGCGGCGTTATTAAAATCAGGGCTAAGTGTCGAGACCTTCCATGTTGAAATTCAAACTATGTATTACTCCAGTGTAAAAGAAGTTATGCACAGTCTTAAAGGTATTGGTGCTAATCATGTACACGATAAAAATGAAAAACCGACGACGCAAGGTGAGCTAAGAGCATTTAAAGCCAACTATGAAACATTACGTGACAATCAAGGCTTGTTGCCGCTTAGCTATAAGCTGGCTTATTGTTTACTGCGTAAACGTTAAGATTGCTGAATTTAATACGTTTAACTTAAACAAATATTATTCGAACTTAAGAAATAGTGTAAAGGTCATCGATGACACATAAGACAAAAAAAATATTTATTACCGGTACTGATACTGATGTAGGTAAAACAGTGATTAGTTGTGCAGTACTGGACTACGCGAATAATTTAGGTTTAAAAACAGTTGGTTTGAAGCCGATTTCTGCGGGTTGTGAATTAACCTCATCGGGGTTGCGGAATGAGGATGCATTGTTGTTACAACAGCATGCATCGCGTCAATTAGACTATCAAATTGTTAACCCTATTGCCTATCAAGAACCGATTGCCCCACATATTGCCGCACACAAAAAAGGTGAGTATATTGATTTGACGTTAGTGGACGCGTCATTAACTCAAGTGTCAGATGATATCGACGTTACGGTAATCGAGGGCGCTGGTGGTTGGCACCTTCCTATTGATAACAGTAACTATTTCTCATCTTGGGTAGCTGAAAATAAGTTAGATGTTATTCTTGTAGTAGGGGTTAAGTTAGGTTGTTTAAACCATGCGATATTATCAGCACAAGCGATCCAGCATTCAAACGCTAATTTTGTTGGTTGGATTGCCAACAGTCTCACCACGGATATTGCTAATTATGCTGAAATGATCGACACATTAACGGTCGCATTATCAGCACCATTAATGGGTGAAATGCCTTATTTTTCATCAACGGAAGAGAAAAATGAAAATTCAGCTAACTATTTGGATTTAACTTCTTATTTGTCGTTGTAAAGGATAATATACTTAGCCATAAAATGCCCCATGATACTGAGATACCTACGTTATATTTACTAGTGGGTATTTATGCCATGATTCAGGGAGTACGTGTAATAATTAAAGGACAGACAAGGCGTGGCTAAGATTGTTTTAAAACAAGAAGATAAATTATCATTTAAACTTAACCACCTTATACCACAAGGTGACTATCGTCGTGTGGACGTGTATTTTTTACTACCTAACGAGATGGGCATTAATCCGCAAACGTTAACGGAAGAAGATTACTTTTATCGTGGTATTCAAGGTAAGCGAGCGTATTATTCAGAGGGATTACACCTTCCATTAGTACAAAGTCGTTTTGCCAGTCGAATGAAACGATCTCCTGACGAATATCGTGTTAATTTGAACTTGTTCGCTTATCAATTTGCTAAAGCCTTTGAAAAAGACATCCGAAATATTCAGCAGCAAATTGAACATCACCTATTTTATTCTGCTTTGGTTGAGTTAATTGATGTTGCTAAATCAATTATCAAAAAGTTTCGCCGTAATGCTCCTGCAGATGAAAAATTGAGAGCTTACTTTAACAACGTCGACAACTATCTTTCGTGGTTTAGTGAGCAGTGTTGTTATAAGGCATTATCTAAGCGTAAAAAGAGCAATGATTTTCTGGATGAACGTGCGGAAGTGATTGGCTTTTGCAGAGGTGAAGCTAAATACCGCTTAGACAATGGTTATAATTCTGCAAATACCTTATTAGACCCAAATCGAATCGCAAATAAAATGCGTTTGTTACGTCGATTGATTGAACATGGTGTGATCTTTAAAGAAGAAACTCAACAACTGGGAAAACATCAGAAAAAAATCGTCAAAGGTACTGCAACGTCATTGGTGATGGTGATCGTATTAAGTCTCATACTTTTTGCTCAAGGTGAGTTAAAAGGACTTACCTATGCGTTGATTGCTGTGCTGTCGGTTATTTATGGTTTCAGGGAGATCTTTAAAGATGAATTCAACAATACGCTATGGCGTTGGATCCGTAAAGGTAGACCAAAGTGGTCAAGGTCACTTATTGATACATCAAATAAGCAAGTAATCTCAAAACAACGTGTATGGCTTGACTATATTAAGCAGAGTAAATTACCTACGGTTGTTCGTGATGTTTTGTATCGCCGTCGGCCGCAAAATAAACAGGAATCAATTTTGTTACACTATCGATTAGATACGAAGGTAAGCAATAAAGGCTTCCAAGCGGGTTATGATCGAATTCAAGAGCAAATTTATTTTAGTGTTAGACCTTTGATCCGTTTTCTAGAGCGTGGTACAGGTGCTGTATATGCAGAAAACGACAGTAAAATCAGTAAAGAACCGATTGAAAGACGTTATCAGGTTAATGTCGTTGTTGGTTTGCACGATGACAGCGCTAAAGTGGTTTATCAACGACATAAAATAACAGTGAACCGCTCGGGTATCCTCGATATTGAAGCAGCGGATATATTTAGCGAAATTCTTTAGTTATTTAATCTAAATAAAGGCTTTAAATCTAACCATAATTTAATACTTTATAATAATTCAATTAAACGTTTGAACTATTATGATGCGAAGCTCCTACTTTTGCATTAAATTTGTTGCTAAGATGTTGCTCATGTGAAATATTTGTTCTATACCTTCTGGTTTAATTAAGACGCAGGTCCTATGTTTAAGCCATAATTAATGAAGTGATAGGAATATAAGCAAAGGAGTGCTGACAATGGATGGTCAAGGAGATGTTATTGGAGGCTGGTTAGTTGCCTTATATAAAGCGCTATTGTGGAAAGGCATAGAACCTTTCGAGCTGCTATCAAAATCAGATGTTTGCATTGATGAAATAACTAACGTAGGCAGTCGTGTCCCTGTTAACCTGTGTAATAAACTCTTCGAACAATCCGTAACGCTGACGGATGATCCACTTTTGCCTATTAAAGTTAGTCAATGCATAGTTGCTACTACATTTCATGCGTTAGGTTATGCATTGCAAGCTTCATCATCATTACAAGACGCATTTACCCGTCTAGTTCATTATGATCGGGTTCTTAGTAGTACGTGCCGTATTAATTTAACTGAAGATGAACAGTATTGTTACCTCGGGCTAAATCTTAATGTTTCCGCTGATAATATCAATCGAATTGGCTCACAACTCGAATTAACTATGTTGTTATCTATCATCAAAATATGCCGTGATCTTTCTAATCCAGGTTTCGCCCCAGTTAAAATATATACTACAGCTGATGCACGTTGTGTTGAGCAATTTGAAGCACATACAGGCTGTACAATTGAGTTTAACTCAAGTAAATCTATGTTAGTTATGGATCGTAAACTGCTATCAAAACGACTACCAAATTTTGCACCGGACCTTATTTCTCTTAGTGATAAAGCAGCTGATGATTATCTTGCTAGCCTTGATTGTAATAACGTCGTCAGTCAAGTGCGTTCAGAAGTGGTTTCTTTGATGGCGACCGGTGTTCCTAATATTGATTTTGTGGCTGAAAAGTTGAATTTTAGTCAACGTAGTTTACAGCGTAAACTTAATGATTCTGGCACAAGCTATAAAGATTTAGTTGAAAACATTCGTCAAACAACGGCTGAACAGCACTTAAATCAAAATCGTTTGTCTTTGGGTGAAATAAGTTATTTGTTGGGTTTCTCTAATGTTGCTAATTTTTCTCGAGCTTTTAAACGCTGGAAAGGAGTCACCCCAGGTGCATACCGAGGAGAACATTACCATTCATAAATAACCATTAATGTGTAATGCTAGAATTGCTTATATCAAGCGATAAATGAATTGCTATTGGATTACAAAATATAGGTCTTAGTGAGAAGACCGTCGTAAACTTAAGGGATTAGGGTGATACAAATGCCAAGTATGGATAAAAAATCGCTTGTGCTGTTATGTGCATTAAGTTTACCAGTACACAGTGCCAGTGAAGAACAAGCGTTAAATAAAGCAACCAGTTATGTCAATAATAATGTATTACAGGTTGCGGCAGAAATGAATAACCTTGTCGAGAAAAGTGTCTTTTTAGAGATTGATAATTTCCAGCAGCGTCAAATTATGGTCGGTGAGTACGGTCGTATTTTAGTACGTGATAATCCAAACTCAGTTTGGGTTCAGGCTAACGTTCCTGTACAAGCGACCATCACGGCTGTGGATTTTATTGATGATAAAGTTGCGTGGGCAGTGGGTCATCAAGGGGTCATATTAAAAACAATAGATGGTGGCAATAATTGGAGCAAGATGTTTGATGGTATCCAATTAACCAGTTTGCTTAAAACAAGTTTAGAGGCGCAAGTTAGCTTTTTATCGGCTGAATTTGAACGTGCACAGACTTCAGGTATGGATGAAGATAGTCTTGATGAGCTGGAAATGCAACTCGATGATGCGTCGTATAAGTTAGAAGATTTAACTGCCGATGCGGGTATTGAAATTTCATTTTTTGATGTGCTCTTTAATTCCGCTGACTATGGTCTTGTCATTGGTGCTTATGGCGCGATGTTGGAGACTCAAGATGGTGGTAATAGTTGGCAATATATCGGCTATCAAGTACCTAATCCGGAAGGTTTTCACCTTAATGCGCTAACGATGGATGATAACAGCAATATTTATATCGTAGGTGAAGCTGGTTTGGGTATGGCGACCTCAGATCAAGGTAAGAGCTGGCGCTCGTTAAACATCGATTATCTTGGTTCTTTATTTGGTATCGAAGTTAACGGTCCGTCACTTTATAGTTACGGATTACGAGGCAATATGTTTGCCTCACAAGACCAAGGCGAGACTTGGAAGCACCTCGATACTGGTGTGACGAATCATATTTTTTCTGCAGATTGGCTGAATAATCAAGAACTGTTATTAGTTGGCGCTGGTGGATTAAAGCTCATCTATAACGGCAATGCCTTCAACAACATCTCAAAAAGCAACCAACGTATTGATATCACTTCAGTTAAAATTGTCGATGATAATGTTATCACGACTGGATTGCGTGGTTGGAAAACCAGTAGCAAAAGTAAACTAGGTCAGGGAGGTCTGAAGTAATATGGAAAAGCTTACTATTTGGATCGAGAAACAGTTATTTGGTTTTAAATATATTGTGTTTGCAGTGATCGTATTGCTGACCGCTTTTTTGGCGTATAACGCAAGTTTAGTGAGACCCAGTGCCTCATTTGAAAAAATGATCCCTGTGCAACATGAATATGTTCAAAACTACTTAAATTATAAGCAAGAGTTAGCCAGTTTAGGCAATAGCGTACGAGTTGTTATTGAAAACGAAAACGGTGATATTTTTAATGCTGAATTTCAAGAGCAGATGCGTACCTTGAATGATGAATTATTTTTTATCTCTGGCGTGGATCGTTCGGGGATGAAATCAATTTGGACAGCAAATGTAACTTGGGCCGAAGTAACTGAAGACGGGTTTGTCGGTGGCACCGTGATCCCGAGTGATTATGACGGTAGTCAGCGTACCCTAGACAGATTACGTCGTAATGTGATGTTATCTGGTCAAGTTGGTTATTTAGTCGGTGATGACTTTAAATCAGCTGTTTTCTTATTGCCTTTAATGAGCGTTAACCCTGATACCGGTAAACCATTAGACTACAATCAACTGTCTACAACATTAGAAGAAATTCGCAGTAAGTATGAAGTGAACGGCGTGAAGGTCCACATTACCGGCTTTGCTAAAGTGGTTGGCGATTTAATTGCCGGTGCAGCTGAAGTGGTGATCTTCTTCTTAACTGCCATCGTCATTACTTTTGCATTACTGTATTTATATAGTCGTTGTTTAAGAAGTACGATCGTAACGGTTACATGTGCATTAGTTGCGGTTATTTGGCAATTAGGTCTACTCAATTTACTAGGGCAGGGACTTGATCCTTACTCTATGTTAGTCCCATTTTTAGTGTTTGCGATAGCCGTGAGCCATGGTGTGCAGTTAATTAGTGCGATTGGCCAGCATATGGCGGCAGGCAACAAATCGGAACAAGCTGCTCGTCTTGGATTTAGAGCGTTAGCAATTCCAGGTTTAATTGCATTGTTAAGTGATGGACTTGGTTTTATTACCTTAAATGTGATTGAAATTCAGGTTATTCAGGATTTAGCAACGGCGGCTAGTGTTGGTGTTGCAGTTATCTTGTTAACTAACTTGATACTGCTACCTATTTTGATGTCTTGGACGGGGGTATCTCCTGCTGGTATAAAATACTTGGTAGCGGAGCAGTCTAAAACACCGTTAATTGTGACTGTATTTAGCCGTTTTGCGGATGCTAAATGGGCTAAGTCGGTGTTGATATTTGGTGTAGTTTGCCTTGCGGTCGGTTTATATCAAGGTCAATCGCTAAAGATTGGTGACTTGGATGCGGGTGCTCCAGAGTTACGTGCTGACAGTCGCTATAATCTAGATAATGCTTATGTGGTAAATAACTACCAAGCCAGTACCGACATCATGGTATTGATGGTTGAAACACCTGCGGAGCAATGCAGCAGTTATCATACATTAAATGCAGTGAATCAGTTGCAAGCACATGTTGAAGGTATTCCTGGGGTCCAATCAACATTATCAGTGGCTACAATTGCCAAAAAAGCCATTGTAGGTATGAATGAAGGTAACCCTAAATGGCAAGGTCTAAGCCCTAATCAACTGGTACTAAATGCTGCTGTAGGCCGTGCACCTGCTGCGTTTATGAATAATACTTGTAGCATGTTGCCGCTGATTATTTATCTTGATGATCATAAGGCTAATACATTAGAAACTGTGATTGCTGATATTACTGCTTATACTGCGGCGAATAAAACACAAGGTGTTAATTTTGCACTTGCTGCAGGTAATGCTGGTATTGAAGCTGCAACTAATAGTGTTATTGAAAAAGCTCAATATCAAATGCTGATGTGGGTATATGGTGTCGTGGCATTATTGTGCTTCCTCACCTTTCGCTCAGTTAAAACATTGATATGTATTATTTTACCGCTAGCACTTACCTCTATTTTAGGGCAAGCATTAATGGCGACATTAGGCATTGGCGTTAAAGTGGCTACCTTACCTGTGATTGCACTAGGGGTGGGTATTGGTGTCGATTATGGTATTTATATCTATAGTCAGTTATCAGCACGTTTGAAAATGGGTGATAACTTACAAGATGCTTATAAATATGCATTATCAAGTACAGGTAAAGCGGTTGCGTTTACCGGTATTACCTTGGCTATTGGTGTGTGTACTTGGGTATTATCGCCAATCAAATTCCAAGCGGATATGGGCTTGATGCTCACCTTCATGTTTATTTGGAATATGCTTGGGGCATTATGTTTCTTACCTGCACTGGCATGGCTGTTAAAAATTGGTGGCAATACACAAGCTATCGAGACACCCGAGCTAGTTAAATTGGAAGAAGATAAAAGTAACGCGGCATAAAATTATGTCAGTTATGTTTTATGGTAAAGTTACTTCAATATATTAACTAAATTGCTGTCATTAAAAGGGTTAATCCATTTGGGTTAGCCTTTTTTCGTTAATATGGTTAAAAAACAGTTATTCGTGGGATCTATGCTTTAAAGTTTGGCGTTTTAGCTAACCTAGGTTTAAAATGTCCGTCTATCTCAATAACAAGACAGTTTTCATGGATCAACAGCGTACAGCTTGGCAGACGGTTAAGCGATTTTCTATATATGTTCTCGACTTAAAAACCACCTTAGGTTTTGGTATCCTCGCTATGCTTGGTTACGGCATTGTTGATGCAACGTTACTTAATATTCTACAGCCGCTCGTCGATGATGGCTTTAACGCTGAAGCGTCAGCATTCTTGAAGTGGATGCCATTGTTTGTGGTCGGCATGGTAACTTTACGTGGTTTAGCGTCATTTGGTTCAAGTTATTGTATGGCGAAAGCGGGTAATACCGTAGTAATGCGTTTACAGCGTCAATTATTTGATCATCTTATGCATTTACCTGTGAGTTTTTTTGATAAAACGCCATCCGGTGAATTAGTATCAAAAATTATTTACGACTCAACTCAAGTCTCAGGCGCAGCATCTAAAACAATCGTCAACGTATTCCGTAGTGGTGCGTTTATTCTTGGTTTGCTTATTTGGATGTTCTACCAAAGCTGGCAGTTATCCCTTGTTTTATTATTTATTGCTCCACTAGTCGGTATCATTATTGGTACTGTGAGCCGTCGTTTTCGTGTTATCAGTCGACGCCTGCAGGAAGCAATGGGTAATGTGTCATCAACAGCGCAGCAAATGTTACATGGTCATAAAGACGTATTAATGTCTGCAGGACATGAAACAGAGCGTGAACGTTTTGGTTCTGTAAGTAATCATATTCGTCAGCAACAAATGAAAATGGCGACAACCAGTGCAGTGAGTAATGCTTTAGTACAGATTGTGGCTTCATTTGCACTTGGTGTTGTTTTATATCTTGCGTCTTTTGAGTCCATTCGTGCGGAGCTTACACCAGGTAAATTCGTTGCTATTGTTGGTTCTATGATGGCGCTATTACGTCCATTACGTGACATCACTAACGTCAACTCTGAAATCCAAAAAGCAATTGCCGCATGTAACAGCCTATTTGATATTCTTGATCTTGAAATAGAAAAGAATACAGGTACTCACATACCGGAGCGTGTTGCAGGCAAAATTACTTTCTCAAACGTTGATTTTACGTATCCAACCGCGAATGCGCGCTTGATTGAGAATATGAACTTTACCGCACAACCCGGTGAGATGATCGCTCTTGTTGGTCGCTCGGGTAGTGGTAAATCAACATTGGCCAGTTTGATCACGCGTTTTTATGAAATAGAAAAAGGTCAGATTAGTGTTGATGATGTAGCTATTCATGATTATGAATTGAAATCGTTACGTAATCAAATTGCGCTTGTATCGCAAAATGTGCACTTATTTAATGACACTATAGCCGCTAATATTGCTTATGGCCGTATTAACGAAGTGACACGTGAAGATATTATTGAGGCAGCGACTAAAGCAAATGCAGTCGAGTTTATCGAAGGCTTTGATAACGGATTTGATACGATTGTTGGTGAAAATGGTTCGATGTTGTCAGGCGGCCAGCGCCAGCGTATCGCAATTGCTCGTGCGTTATTACAAGACGCTCCAATTTTGATTCTAGACGAAGCGACCTCAGCCCTTGATGCTGAATCTGAGAAAAAGGTTCAGCAAGCGCTTGAAACATTGCAAAAAGACAGAACTTCGTTAGTAATTGCCCATCGTTTAAGCACGATTGAAGCGGCTGATCGTATCTTAGTTCTCGAAGCTGGTTCTATTATTGAAAGTGGTTCGCACACAGAACTACTTGAAAAAGGTGAGCATTATGCACAATTACACCGTTTACAACTTGGTGGTTAAATAGGATCTAGCGTGAAAATAGAAGAGGATATTTGGTACGGTAACCATTGGTCAAAGTGGTTACTGGCCCCGTTAAGTGTAACGTTTTCAGCCATTACATATTGCCGCCGCAAGTTATTTGAGCACGGTATCAAAGCAAGTGTAAAACCAGCTGTACCTACTATCGTTGTAGGTAATATTACCGTGGGTGGCACAGGTAAAACTCCACTAGTTGTTTATTTATGTGAACAACTTACTGCAGCTGGTTATAAGCCAGGTGTTATTAGTCGTGGTTATGGTTCGAAAGCACCACAATATCCTTATATTGTTAATAACGATTCACCTGTTGAACACAGTGGTGACGAACCGTTTATGTTACAACAACGGACGCAATGCCCATTAGTTATCAGCCCTGTGCGCACCGATGCTGCGGAGCATTTATTAGCTCACTTTGATGTTGACGTTATTATCACAGATGATGGTCTACAGCATTATGCAATGCAAAGAGATATAGAACTTATCGTCATCGACGGTAAACGCCGTCTTGGTAATGGTCACTTATTACCGATGGGACCTTTACGTGAAGGCGCTTGGCGTTTACAGACTGCGGATTTTGTTATTTGCAATGGTGGTAATGGTTTAGCTGGTGAGGCTAATATGCTTTTGGTTGCAGCGCCGTTGCGTAAAGTGAGCAATAATGAAGTGGGGGCTCCGAGTAATGCTGTAGCTAGTGTAGCTATTGCCGGTATTGGCAACCCACAGCGTTTTTATACGACATTAGAAAAACACGATTATGTGATTGAAGAACATCTTTCATTTCCTGATCATCATGCTTTTACTGCCACTGATATTACTCAGTTTGCAGCAGGGCGAACCGTTATTATGACTGAAAAAGATGCTGTTAAGTGTCAGTCTTTTGCTCAGGATAATTGGTATTATTTACCGGTAAACGCAAGTTTAGATAGCGATTTTTTACCGCAGTTATTATTAAAATTAAAGGAATTAAACCATGACTCTGGATCATAACTTACTTGAAATTATTGCTTGTCCTGTATGTAAAGGTAAATTACATTTTGACAAAAGTAATAATGAACTTATCTGTAATGCAGACCGTCTTGCTTATCCAATCACGGAGGGTATTCCCGTATTACTTGAAGTTAAAGCGCGTCAGTTAACATCTGAAGAGTTAGCTAAATGAGTTTTATAGTCATTATCCCATCACGCTATCAATCAAGTCGCTTACCAGGTAAGCCGCTAGTTGATATATGTGGTAAAACTATGATCCAACGCGTTGCCGAGCAAGCCTTGCAAAGTGGCGCTTCACGTGTTGTTGTTGCTACTGATGATGTGCGTATTGAACAAGCGGTAACAGCATTAGGTTATGAAGTGTGTATGACTTCACCTTCGCATAACTCAGGTACAGAACGGTTAGCCGAGGTATGCAGTAAATTAGGCTTTAATGATGATGATATTATTGTCAATGTTCAAGGTGATGAGCCACTCATACCACCACGCATTATTGAGCAAGTAGCAACTAATTTAGGAAAACAAAGTGTAGCTCGTATGGCAACATTGTCTGTTGCTATCACTGATGTCGAAGAAGTTTTTAATCCGAACGCGGTAAAAGTGGTAACGGATAAACAAGGTTATGCTTTGTATTTTAGTCGTGCGCCGATTCCCTATCATCGTGATAACTTTATGCATGAGCCAGTGACAGAGATTAAACCTGTTTATCAACGTCATATTGGCATCTACGCTTATCGTGCGGGGTTCATTCGTGATTACGTTCAGTGGGCAGAAACTGAACTTGAACAGATCGAATCATTAGAGCAGTTGCGTGTACTTTGGCATGGTGAAAAAATTCATGTTGAAGAAGCTCTTGAAGCACCCGCTGCAGGTGTTGATACGCCGGAAGATCTTGTTGTAGTACGTACTATTGTGAGTACACAGTAAGTTATAACAGGGCAATAGTCTTTTGCTAACAGGTAATATTATTATTTTTCGGTAATACCTGTTGGAATTTAAAACTATAAATACAAAAATGCCGTTCATTTCTGAACGGCATTTTTATTACATTGATTTTAATATTTTAGACTTTAGTGGTCTGCTGCTGCGCCAGCTCCACGAGGGAAGCGCAGATTATCAACCAGTTGTTGAATGTGTAATGGTGCATCACCAGTTACTTTAGTGACGATGAAAGCAACTGAGAAGTTAACAATCGCACCAACCACACCAAATGCATTAGGTGAAATACCAAGGAACCAGTTTTCTTCCATGCCACCTAGGAATGATGTACCAGGGATGAACATGATGCCTTTATGTTGGAATACGTACATCATAGTGATACCTAAACCAGAACACATACCTGCAACAGCTGCACGACCATTGATTTTCTTCGAGAAGATACCCATCATTAATGCTGGGAATAATGACGAACCTGCTAAACCAAAGGCGAGGGCAACTGTTCCCGCGGCGAATCCAGGCGGGTTAAGCCCGAGGTAGCCAGCGACAATAACGGCAATCGTCATTACTATTCGGCTGAGTTTAAGTTCCGATTTCTCGGTCATATTCGGTGTAATTATACCTTTCATTAAATCGTGTGATATCGCTGATGAAATAGCCAATAACAGACCTGCAGCTGTTGATAGTGCCGCAGCTAAACCACCCGCAGCAACCAGTGCAATCACCCAGTTTGGTAAATTTGCAATCGCAGGATTCGCTAGAACCATAATGTCACGGTCAACTTTCACCATTTCATTCTTCGCTGGGTCAGCAACATAGTTGATTTTGCCATCGCCATTTTTATCTTCAAATTTCAATAGACCAGTTTTTTCCCAGTCTTTAAACCATTGTGGACGTTTCTCATATTCAAGCTGTTGGCCCGCAGATGGTTCAATTGTGCTCATTAGATTGAAACGTGCCATAGCACCTACCGCTGGCGCGACAGTATAAAGTAATGCGATAAATACTAGTGCATAACCTGCTGAAGCACGTGCATCTTTAACTGTAGGTACGGTAAAGAAGCGCATAATCACATGAGGTAAACCGGCTGTACCAATCATAAGTGACATGGTGTAAGCGAACATGTTTAATGTGCCACCCATGTTGTCAGTGGTATACTGTTTAAACCCAAGTTCGGTAACAACCATGTCGATTTTATCAAGTAAGTATACGCCACTGCCATCAGCAAGCGTACTGCCTAAACCGAGTTGAGGGATTGGATTACCAGTCAGTTGCAACGAAATGAATACAGCTGGAATTGTATAAGCAAAGATAAGTACACAATATTGTGCAATTTGGGTATAAGTAATACCTTTCATGCCACCAAGTACAGCATAAACCCATACAACTATCATACCTATGCCTAAACCTAGGTCGTAATCAACTTCTAAGAAGCGAGAGAAAGCAACACCCACACCTTTCATTTGGCCAATAATATAAGTTACTGAAGCTACAATTAAACAGACAATCGCTACGATACGAGCTGTTTTGGAATCATAACGGTCTGCAATAAACTCGGGTACGGTAAACTTACCGTGCTTACGCATATAGGGAGCAAGTAAGGTTGCAAGCAGTACAAAACCACCAGTCCAACCCATTAAGAAGACAGAACCACCGTAACCGAGGAATGCGATAAGACCTGCCATTGATAAGAATGACGCAGCACTCATCCAATCGGCGCCGATCGCCATACCGTTTTGTAATGGCGTAATACCACCACCGGCAGCATAGAAATCACTAGTTGTTTTAGCGCGGGCGAGCCATGCAATGGCAAAATAAATGGCAAATGAACCAAATACGGCGATATAAGTATAGAGTTTTAATTCGGTCATTTATTCTTCCTCAACATTATGTTTTTTGTCCAGCTTATTCATCTGTACGGCATACCAAAAAACTAAACCAACGAAGGTATAAATAGAACCTTGTTGTGCGAACCAGAAACCAAGCTTGTATCCACCGAGTCTAAATTCATTCAATTGCTCGACGAATAAAATGCCACAGCCAAACGACACAACAAACCAAATTACTAAACAGGTTAATATGAGTCGTATATTGGATTGCCAATAGGCGTTTTCTTGTTCCATATCCTTTCTCCCAAAAAAAACGATTAAATCTTAATAAGTAAAATTAGATAGTTATCGATCACCGCAATAAGTTGTCCTTAACTTGAATGACAAATTGTCG
>Ga0209292_1000926_pt1 | contig 37150 bp, 32 predicted proteins | sample GOMGulsemesocosm_2_FD_184634 | JGI IMG/M metagenome (GOLD analysis project Ga0209292, IMG submission 184634) | Methane-oxidizing microbial communities from mesocosms in the Gulf of Mexico - GOM9C Gulf of Mexico (SPAdes) (version 2) | ecosystem: Environmental > Aquatic > Marine > Cold seeps...
TCTACTCAATACCGTATTTGATCCGCGTCCTGCGGTAAATACTAAAAAATCGTCCCTGATTTTTTCATTGGCCAATTTTTAATTTAAGGCGATAAAGGACGGGAGCTGCCGCGTTTCATTGTTCGCACATTCCTTAACTGACTTACATTACGACAACGCCCTTTTTTATCAGTCTAACTCGACCTAATTACTTCATCGGCTTCTTGAATAAGAAGGTGAAGCGATCGGTGTTTCCAGTGACTGACTTTCTACCTACTTCATAGCGTAATTCGTCATCTGCTCGGTAGTGTAAATCTGAGTAATCAACGAAATCAAAGCCAGCCTGTTCAATTTCCTTAATCGCCATTACCGGATCAAAACGACGGCCATTTTCATCATTGTCACGTTGCATATGGCGACGGGTATGGTCGATAACACCATAAATTCCACCCGGTGCTAATGCGTCAAATGCGGCCTTGTTTAAGCGCTTACGCGACTCTTGGTCTAGGTTATGGTAATTACGAAAGGTTAATACAGCATCGATATTACTTAGCCCAAAATCAATCTGGCTAAGTTGGTAACCGCCAGCCTCAGCATTATATTTCATGCTAGTGTTTTTACTAACAATTTTTGCCTGCTCAAAGCCTTTTTTATTGAGGAGGTTATTCTCTAGGCGGGAGGTGCCTAGGGCCGCATAATACTGGCCATTTTTAGCGAGGGCAGGGGCTAATAGTTTACTATACCAACCGCCACCAGGAATAAGTTCAAGCACTTTCATGTCATCTTTTATGCCAAAAAACGCTAAGGTTCTGACCGGCTTTCTGTTGCTGTCTCGAAGGGTTTCTTTGTCACTTCTTAGTTCAGATTTCATTGCTTGTTTTACATTATCGCCAATGCTTTGTGCGCTAACATAACCAGACAACAAGACGCTGGAGATCATTAAAGGTAAGACTAACTTTTTCATCACGTTTCCTAGGGAGTTGTTAAAGTACTGACAGAGTATTGATAGAGTTTGGTCAAATTGGAAATAAGTTTATGTAACAATTTATGAAAACCTTGTCTGCTCAGCTCAAATTCTTGGCAAACTCCATAAATGAATCACTCATGCTAATGGGGTGTTCAACGTGACCCCATGCATTTAATATTGCGTCGTAGCCTTCTTTACCGGCGATGGTATAGGCAGATGATACCCCGCGATAAACCTTATTATCTTCAATTTTTTGCCAGTGGTTTTCGCGGTATATCTCTAGTGAACTAAGCCGCGATTTTTCGGATAATTGGCTATCATAAGTGAAACGCAAATTGTGACAGTAAGGGTAACTGCCATCACCTGTACCGACGATGCCGTTATTAGTGGCATTGTTAATCGCTCCCTCGAGTGCCTGGGTGAGATCTTTACCATAGATGTCATAGCTCACGATATGAATTTCAAAGGGCAATAAGCGTCCACAAATGTCCGCTTCACTTAATGGTCCGCTTTTAAGCGATACCCTTACGCCACCGGCGTTATGAATGGCAAAATCGAGCGGCATAAATTGCTTAGCGCTATGAAAGAATGCCTCACTCACCAAGGGCGCAATTTCACTGCCTTGGGGTAACTGTTCATTGGGCAACCTGCTGTGTTCTAAAGGCTTGGCAAGGTTTGTGATAATATTATTACGCATCTTGGCAATCGCAGGGCGGTACTGGCTATTAATGATTTGGCTTATATATTGATCTTCGGTGACGCTTAAAAATAGTGGGCTCGCATCGATAAAATCATCGATTTTCCGTTTTTCAAGCAAGGTTAGCGGGGCTTGTTGCTGGCTTTGCTGCCAGCCACTGCTAAGTAATAAGGCGGTGCCGCCATCATGTTCAATAACTTTGCCTTGGGCATCAAAGCTAAGCTTGGTTAATCCCAATGATTCGGCGTGTTGTCCTGCATGTAGAATTAAGCTGCCTTCTACAAACTGTTGATCTATTTCGGTCGATGCAATGCCCAAGGCGCTAAAGTCGCCGGACAGAGTGTGGGAGTGTCCGCCGACAATAACGCTGATCCCAGCCACTTGCTGCGCTAATTCAATGTCTCCCTGATGCCCAAGGTGACTTAATACAATGATGTGTTTAATGCCTTGTTGATGCAGGTGGCTAACCGTTGCTCTGGTTGTCTCAATAGCATTTTCAAATAAACAATCCGGGTCGGGGCAGCCAATCTTGGCCATCTGATCGATAGTGATGCCAAATATCGCCAATTGCTTATCTGCTAGAGGCTTGAGTATATATTGGGCAATGTTCAATTTATTGTCATAACGTAATAAATTAGGATGCGGGCGCAGCGGGGCTTCCTTGCTCTGATCTTCTTGGCTTAAATCCATGTTACCCGCCAACACCGGAAAATGGGCCTTGGCGATAAAGTGTGAAACCGGTGTATTGCCCAAATCAAATTCATGATTACCGATAGTCATCGCGTCGGGGAGTAACAGATTAAGCAGATGCGAATTGGCACGGCCTTTAAAGCGGCTGAAATATAAGCTGCCCTGAAAACTATCCCCAGCATGTAAAAACAGTGAAGGAATTTTCTTCTTTCGCGCGAGCTCTCGTTGCTGATCAACCGCACTGGCAATCGCAGCATAACCACCACAATAGGCCTCAAATTTTAGCGCTTGGTTGTCTAGGTTGAGTGAAAATTGGATAAGCGACGGCTCAAAATGTGAGTGGGTATCATTAATATGTGCAAGGTAAAGCGAATAAGTCATTAATCCTCCATGGTTAATAATAGATCATAGCATGGTGGATTAAGATTGGCATAATTTGCAGGGTCGAATCTTTGGGGGTTGCGGGCTAGTTGTCCCAATCTGTCATATTGATGTCATGCACTTGTCATTATTAGGGCTTAATGTTGGCGTGTATCTAGCCAACTTCGATAGGGATTAACAATGAATTCACCAGACTTTCTTGATGACTACCAGCAATATGACAATTTACGAGGTCGTGATAGCACCACAAAACGCCGTGGCCAATCAAAGAAAAGCGTTTCGTGTTGGCGTGAAATTGAAAAGCTCAAAGAGCGACGCCAGCTGATGCACGAATTGGTGGACTACCATCAGCACTGCGCATTATCTGGACTCGAGGCGGCGTTTAGTTAAATAACTCTTATCCAGATTTGAGGTTAAATACGTTGAGCATGATTACCGGGCAGCGACAAAGATGCGAGCGCAGCAATAGTAATACACAGACTCGATACTATTAGGCAGCTTACTAAACCAAACTGGCTATATAGATACCCCGATAAAACGGTGCCGCTTAATCGGCCCAAGGCATTCGCCGCATAATAGAAGCCGACATCAAGCGATACGCTATCGCGATCGGCGTAGCTAACAATGAGGTAACTATGCCAACTCGAATTAATGGCAAAGAGCACGCCAAAACCAAATAAGCCGATGATGATGGTATAGCTAACATCACTGCCGTTAACTAGCCCAATCGCAATGGCAGCCGGCACGATCGCCAACAAAGCGGCTAACAAGCAACTTTGTACGGCAGTAGAGCGCCACGTTATACGCTTGAGTAAGTTGGGGGCTAGGGTTTGTACAACGCCGTATGCGATTATCCACAGCGCCATGAAAGTACCCACCTGATGGTGATCCCAAGCCAATTTCACGCTTAAGTACATCGGGATCGCCACGACAAACCACACATCTCTGGCGGCAAATAAAAATAGCCTGGCTAAGGAGAGTCTATTGATCGCGGCGCTGGTGGAAAAAATCTGCTTAAACTTCGGTTTTGCTGTGCTCTTACCAATGTCTTGTTGCAAGTAAATGACACTATTTATCCCGACACATACCAGCATCACTAGCATGCTTAAGATAGCGATTTTAAATGAGCCGATATAAAGCAGCAGGGCGCCGAGGAAAAATCCCGCGCCCTTAAGTGCATTTTTCGAGCCCGTTAACAGCGCTATCCAGCGAAAGAGTGCCGATTGCTTATCATCATCAAGCAATAATTTTATCGCGCTCTTGGCGCTTAACTTATTGAGATCTTTGGCGATACCGCTTATTGCTTGCGCCACCATGACCAATGCAATCGTCAATTGCTCACTAGGCACCAGCAGCATTGCTAACGCACCTATTTGCAGTAACAGCCCTAAATTCATGGTCTTATTGAGACCAATTTTCGCGCCGAGGTAGCCACCGAATAAGTTGGTGATAACGCCAAACACTTCGTAAAATAAAAAGAGCATGGCCACGGCCAGCGGGCCATAACCTAGGTTGGCGAAATACAACAACAGCAGCATGCGAAGGGCGCCGTCGGTTAGTGTGAACGCCCAGTAGTTTGCTGTGATTAAGGCATATTGTTTAATGGCGTTAGACACCCTGGGCAGCATCTATATTGGCGACTTTTAATGCCAGCTCAGCCAAGCGGTTGGCGTAACCCCATTCATTGTCATACCACAAATATAGCTTCACCTGAGTATCATTAATCACCATGGTGGACAGGGCATCGACAATGGATGAACGGGGATCAGTTCTATAATCGATCGATACTAATGGCCGCTCTTCATAGCCTAAAATACCAGACAGTTCGTTGTTTGCCGCCTGCTTAAATAGCGCGTTAAGCTCTTCGACGGTGGTGTTACGTGTCATCTCAAACACACAATCGGTAATCGAGGCATTCGTTAATGGCACACGAATCGCGTGGCCGTTGAGCCGACCCGCCAGCTCAGGGAAAATATGGGTAATGGCGGTAGCTGAACCGGTCGTGGTCGGAATAAGGCTCATGCCACAAGCGCGAGCACGGCGCAGATCTTTATGTGGCGCATCGATAATAGTCTGGGTATTGGTAATATTATGAATAGTGGTCATCGAGCCATGTTTAATGCCGATGTGCTGTTGTAAAACCTTAACCACTGGCGCAAGACAGTTGGTGGTGCATGATGCGCCGCTAACGATGCGGTGGACGAGTGGATCATAATGTTGGTCGTTAACCCCCATTACCACATCGAGCACACCTTCTTCTTTGACTGGCGCACTCACCACAACACGTTTTACCCCTTGAGATAAATAGGGAGCTAGTGCCGCCTTTGATTTAAACTTCCCAGAGGCTTCAATCACTAGGTCGCATTGTGACCAATCGGTTTGCGCTATTTCACGATGATGGGTAAGCGCAATGTTGTGTGGCCCTATCTTGAGCGAATCGCCACTAGCCTGAGCGTTATGCTGCCATTGACCGTGAATTGAATCAAAATTTAACAGGTGCGCTAAGGTTGCACTATCACCTGCGGGATCGTTGATTTGAATGATTTCAAGCTCCGGCATTTGCCATAAGACGCGAAAGGTCAATCGACCCATTCGGCCAAAACCATTAATGCCTATTTTTATCGTCATAGTGATATTCTCGTTGTTAACAGCACTGAGTCTGCTGTCTAATTGGTCGTTGTCCCATTTGTTCTAACAGGGCGAGGTGGGGGCTTATCAATGACAGGTTGTGGGACAAACACTGTTGCAAGTGTTCCCGCTGCCAAACGGCTAACTCAGGATTTATATGGTAATAAACCCACTGTCCTTGGCGGTAGCTGTCGAGTATGTTGTGCTGTTTTAAGATCGCCAGATGACGAGATATCTTGGGTTGGCTTAGACTAAGCGCCTGCATTAATTCACAGACACACAGTTGTTGCTGTGAAACAAGCAGCAACATTGATTTTAGGCGTGTGCTATCGGCTAGGGCTTTGTAAAAGACAACAGGTTCGATGGCCATTGATTATCTCGGCTTACATATGGAATTCCATATATGCTAGCCGAGATAGTGGTCTAAAGGAAGTACTAAATTACTTTACCGGTAATACTGAGCCTATCTGGGTTGAGATCGGTCAGTTGCACGGTGATAAAATCGTTAAGTTGGTAAGCCACCTGACCATTGATGGTAATGTTGCCCAGCTCGGTATCTATCTTACTGCCCTTGCGATCTTTGGTCAGGTTATTAAGCGGAATGAATACCACGGCGCCATTTTCAGCTACTTTGGCCATTAAACCACCGCGATTAATATTAAAGACCTGCGCCTTAAACTGTGTTTCATCGCGCAAATCAGTGGCAAGGTAATCGATATAGAGCCAGTTATTGATATCGCGCTCGACGATGCGCTGATTATCCCGTTGCTCTTTAAGCTTCTCACAGTCGAGTTCGCTGACCTTGGGGGCGGGCAGCTCGCTATGTAAGATTGACTTGATCAGGCGATGGTTGAGCAGGTCGCCAAACTTGCGGATCGGCGATGTCCATGTCGCATACGCCATGACGCCAAGGCCATGATGTGGTTGCGGCGTATGCGAGATATTCGCATATAGCTGAAACTTACGTAGCCGCGCAGAAAAATAGTTATCATTGCGAGAGGTTAACTCACGCTGCAGTTGGCAGAAACCGGTTGGCGTCAACAGATGGTCTTTATGATAAATATAACCATGCTCGGCGAGCAGTTTTGCGAGCTTTTCACTTTTCTCTGCCTCAAAGCCTGGATGGGTGTTAAACACGCCATTTTGCTTATGCTGATTGAGCAGCGCTGCACCACTAAAGTTAGCGCAAACCATCGCTTCTTCGACCATAGTACGGGCGATATCCTGATGTTCAACGTCTATTTTAGCGATGCGTTTGTGTTCATTTAGGACCAAGCGATAGTCAGGACGCGAATCAAACAACTGGCTGTTTTGCGCGCGCCACACACTGCGTGAAAAGGCTAGTGCATTTAACTGATGTAAGGCGCTGTCTAACGCTAAGTCAGGTTGCCAATCGCTAGTGCCATTAATGAAATTAGTCACTTGAGGATAATTCAAGCGAGCTTTTGACGTGATCCAAGCGAGCGTAAAGCTGGCATTGTCGAGTAGCTTTCCACGCGGGGTTATCTCCATCGTGCAGACTAATGCCGGACGTTGCTCATCGGCGCGCAGCGAACAAATATCGTGGCTAATTGAGGGAGGCAGCATGGTTATATGCTGTCCGGTTAGGTAATGGGTATAACCCCTCGCACGCGCCTGTTGGTCGATCTCGCTATCGGTGTCGATATAAGCCGATGGATCGGCGACTGCTACCTGCAACTGCCAATTACCATTGTCGAGTAGGCTGACACAGATGGCGTCGTCCATATCTTGGGTGGTCTCACCGTCAATGGTGAAAAACAAACGATCGCTAAGGTCTTGGCGCACAACACCATGGTCGTTGAGTGACCAGCTAGTCGGTTCATCAGGTGCGGCGGTGGCTAATCCTAAGCCTTGTAAGTTATGTTTGGCTAGCGTCACTAGCCATGGTGCATCACTATCATCGCTCTTACTGATCAGAGACTCGACCTTAGCGCTAACCCGCTTATTATCATTTTCGGTGGTCAGCGGATGATTAGCCAGGCTGGCCATGACAAAATCATCTTGTTGATATTTACCTTCTTTCTCGATTTGGCTCGGTAACGGTTGTCCTTTATAAGGAGCAGGCGGCATCAAGACCAATTTATTATTGTGGCGGCTAATTTTAGCAATAAAGGTATCTAGGGCAGGGGCGAGCAACGTCACCGGTACTGCCTGCTCTTTGCCTTTATCAGTGTGCAGGGTGGCCCGAATAATATCGCCGTGCATGACTTTTTTCATGTTCGGCGGCGCAATAAAATAACTTTTATTCTTGTCAACTTCCAAGAAACCGTAGCTTTTATCGGTAGCTTTCACTTTGCCTTCGACCTTGGGTAAGTCTTCTTGAATATTTTGTTTTAATTGCGCCAGCAATGCATTGTCTTTAAACATTTGCGGTTCTCTAAAGTTTGATGACGAGATTTTAGGGCAAATTGAAAGCCAATTCTAGTGGCAATCGCCATCAAACGGCTTGAGCTTAACTATTGCCGATAAACCAATTGACCAGCAATCCACGTTTGCTCCACTTTTGTCTGCCAAATCTGGCTTGGGGCTAGGTTAAAAATGTCTAGGTCGATAACAATAAAGTCTGCCCATTTCCCTGGCTCTAGGCTACCAATGATATCTTCCTGGTGAGCACCATAAGCGGCATCTAAGGTGAATGAATTTAGCGCCTGCGCAAGGCTCATTGCCTGGTGAGACTGCCAGCCTGTCTCGGGTAAGTTGTGTCTATCTTGCCGAGTAACAGCGGCATGTAGGCCAAAGAATGGATTGGCGTATTCTACTGGAAAGTCGGAGCCTGAAATAACTCTCACGCCATCGTCGAGCAAGGTTTTCCAAGCATAGGCCCCCTTGATTCGTTGCTCGCCCACTCGGTCCTGAGCCATGTTCATATCGCTGGTGGCATGTGTTGGCTGCATCGATGGTAAAACGCCGAGCGCTTTAAAGCGCGGTAGATCGGCAACAGCAATAATTTGTGCATGTTCGATGCGATGGCGCAGGGCGCGCGAATTGGGCTGTTGGTTAAATTTTTCATAATAATTTAATGCTAGGTGGTTGGCCTCATCGCCAATCGCATGAACATTTACTTGAAAACCGTGGTCGATGGCACGCTTCATGTGTCGTTCTAATTGCGTTGGATTATGCAGTAATAAACCTCTGTTTGTGGCATCGTCGGAATAGGGAGCGAGCATCGCCGCCCCTCGAGAGCCAAGGGCGCCGTCGGCAGAAATCTTGACGCTGGATATCTTTAGCATGCCATCATCGGTGATGGTGCGCCCAGCATAAAGCATACTGGTGTAATTTGCTGAGGTCGCGCTAATCATCGCATAAACACGCAGCGGTAACTGCTCAGCTTTAGCAAGTTCTTGATAGGCTTGGTAAGTCCGGTAATCGATGCCCGCATCATGAACGCTGGTTATACCGAGTCGATGCAGGTGCTTAGCTGCCTGTCGGATCGACTTTTTGATCTCATTTACCGAAGGCTCACTAATATGGCGTTCGAGTAAGTTCATTGCGTTGTCGATTAATATACCGGTTGGCTCGCCTTTATTATCTTTGACAATTTCCCCACCATTTGGTGAAACTGTGTGGCGATCTATTCCTGCAAGGGCCAATGCCTTGGAGTTGGCCCAACCTGCATGCCCGTCGACGCGGCGTAGCCATACCGGCCTGGTGGAAATTTTTTCATCGAGACTGGCTTTGGTGGGGAACTGCTTAATCTTCCATAATACTTGATTCCAGCCACGACCACGGATCCAGCTTAGGTCTGGATTAGCATTGGCAAATTGGACTACAGCCTCAACGCTAGCCTGCTGCGATGGCATGTCACGTAATGAAACACGTTGTAAATTAAAGCCTAGCCCCGACACATGGCCGTGGCCGTCGATAAGTCCAGGTAACATGGTCCTACCGCGTAGATCGATAAGTGTCGCGCTGGGGAAACGCGTCATTAGTTCTTTCTTGTCGCCATTTGCAACCACTTTGCCATGTTTTACATAGAGCGCACTAAACTGACTTAGTTGTTGTTGGGGCGTATGGTAGCCGTTAAAGTTGAAATAGAGATTGTTGGCCATGACATTGGCGGATAATAAGCTAATTATACTGGATAGAATAAGCGTTTTTTTTATCATTATGCTGCTCGCTAAGTGGGGTGTCTGTGTTGAGCTTAGAAAATCACCGCGCAAGTTGCAAGTCTAATTATCTACCAATACCAACCGAGTAAAGTAGATGATCATATTTAATGGTCTAAATAGATAAGGGGCACGCAAACACCCAAGTGATATATGGCGTCAATCACTCCGGTGATTGACGCCATGGCTAAGAAATCGACTAGACTGCAGACTTACCTAGCTTCTCTCTGAGTCGGTCCTGAACCACTTCGACCAACTTATCTGGTTGAAACTTCGAGATGAAACGATCGCAACCTACTTTTTCTACCATCGCATCATTAAAACTACCACTGAGGGAGGTATTTAGGGCGATAAATAAGTCTTTTAAGCGCTCATCACTACGGATCTCATGGGTAAGTTTGTAGCCGTCCATTTCGGGCATCTCTGCATCGGTGATCATCATTAATATTTCATCACTAACCACCTTGCCTTCGTCAGCCCAACCTTTGAGCAAGTTTAGTGCCTGTAAGCCATCGGTAGCCTCAATAATCTCTAGCCCTAACACTGACAAAGTTTGCCGCACCAAGTTGCGCGCTGTACTCGAATCATCAACAATAAGAATACGCTTACCATGCAGCTGGTCGGCAATACTTTCATCGAGCACGCCTTGAGAAATGCTGGTGTCATAGGTGATAATTTCCGCCAGCACCTTTTCAACATCGATAATTTCCACGATATTGCTAACACCATCGCGTTCTAATTGAGTGATCGCGGTTAAATAATGATTTCGCCCCGCGGTGCGCGGCGGTGGCTGAATATTTCCCCAATTGGTATTGACAATTTGGTCTATTTTACCGACAAGAAAGCCCTGTACTGTTCGATTGTATTCGGTGATGATCAAATTGCAATCTTCACTCACAACTAGTGGCCGCATGCCAATGGCTTGCGGCAAGTTAATCACCGGAATTGTGGTACCGCGCATGTTAATCACGCCAACAACTGAGGGGTGAGTCCCTGGCATCACGGATACACGCTGCAAACTTACAACTTCTTGTACTTTAAATACGTTAATGGCAAAACTTTGATAAGAGCCTAGGTTAAACAGCAATAACTCCAGTCGGTTTTCACCGACCAGCTGGGTACGCTGATTAACGCTCTCTAATATACTGGACATAATTTTTTCCTGTGCTAATCCATTAGTACATAATAACTATGTTTTAATATTACTGTATACAAAAGTATTGAGTAGTTCAAATATAAGCGGCAAAGTTTTGCTAAATAGCCGTTTTTTTAATCGCTAGTGCTTTTACGCCAAATAGCTCGCAAATAACGTGCATAAATGGTGTGTATTTTAATGTAATAGGTATAATGCGTACTAATAGTAAGACTAAGTATTTAATAAAGGTGAACCTTAATGAAAATTTGTGCCGTAGATTTTAAAGATAATCACGCCAACATCTGTCTTTTAACCAAAGATAATGACGTATTTGATATTCCAGATTGTCGTCAACAGCGCTTTACTGTGCAAAGTATTAATTCTCGCGAAGATCTTATTGCATTTCAGTTTGCCTTTAAAAAATTAATGGAAGATTACGGCGTCGATCGTGTCGTTATCGCTGAGCGTATTTCCAACGGTAAGCATGCGGCTAAAATGCCAACCTTTAAGCTAGAAGCTATTTTGCAGGTGTGCGAAGATTTAGTGGTTGAGCTCATTCCTATTAGTGTTGAGAAGCAATGGCTAAAACGTTGTCCGCCGGCGATCGAGTTTAAGCACACCGGTCTTAAACCTTTCCAAGAAAAGGCCTTCGCCACGGCTTATGCCTACTTAAGCCACTAGGCTGTTCTAATCCGTACTACTTTCATGATTTCAATATCAAATCCCGCAACCGATTCGGTGGCGGGATAGTAAGTGAGGTTGACCCGTTGGCCTTTTAGTTCACGATAGTGTTTTTTACGCTTATACTTAAAAGGCACTTGGACTCCAACCAGCATAATCGTATTTAGAATCCATTCACCCGATTGGCGTTGCGTATGAGAGTGTACTGTTACATCGGTGGAGTGGGTAAGTTGCGCATGATTTGTTAACAACTTATCGACTGGGGATTTAGCCATGGATTTAGTCCAACAATTAAAATAATATTATAAGCGCCATGACCGATCAATTGCCATACTTGCAGGGTTATCCAGCACAAATTATTGCGCAGGTTAACCAACTTATCGCAACCAACAAGCTAGCGGCCTATCTGCTTTCCCGTTACCCAACCTGTCATCAAGTCACCACCGACAGGGCGCTATATACATATGTGCAAACGCTAAAAAATCAATATCTCAAACAATCTACCCCAATTAGCAAGGTAGTATTTGATGATAAAATTCATGTCATCAAAAATGCTTTGGGCACTCACACTTACGTGAGTCGCGTACAAGGTAATAAACTTAAGGCCAAGCGAGAAATACGCATTGCGCGGGTATTCAAACAAGTCCCCTTAGCTTTTTTATCGATGATAGTAGTGCATGAATTGGCTCACTCACGCGAGAAAGAGCACAATAAGGCATTTTATAAATTATGCCAATACATGGAGCCAGATTATTTTCAGCTAGAGTTAGATCTAAGACTATATCTCACTCAACTGGACCTTAATGGCCCTATTTATTAATCTGGAATCTAGATGAAAGAGCAGCAAGACAAGATGATTAACCAAGCATTAGCTTGTTACTTGGAGGTGCCCTGCAACGCGACAGTGACGCCACTGGGTAATGGTCATATCAATCAGACGCTATTGGTCTGTCATACTCAGGGTAAATTTGTCCTGCAACGTATCAATGAACATGTGTTCCCTCGACCCGAAGTTGTGGTTAACAATGCCTTGGCTATCGATACATTTTTAATTGAGCAGGCCAAACAGTATCCATTTGTTAGCATGACGCCGAAAAAGAGCCTCAATGGTCGTTACCTAGAAAAAATTGATGGTCAGTATTGGCGTGCTTTTAGCTACATTAACAATTGTCACTCCATCGAATCGATGAGCAATGTCAAGCAGGCAAATCAGGCGGCTTTTGCGTTTGCCACTTTTAGTGCGACCCTCAACGATATTTCGCCGAGTGCACTAACTCCTGTCATCGATAAGTTTCATGATTTGGACTCGCGCATCGATCAATTAAATCAGTCAATTACAAAAAACAAGGCTAATCGCTTGACGAATGCGCAGTCGCTGGTGGATCAATTTTTAGCACAACACGAATTCGTAATACAAGTAACGGAGCTAGTAAAGCAGTTACCGACTCGCATTACCCACAATGATACTAAGATAAACAATCTGCTGTTTGATAATACCAGCGGTCAGCCTCATGCGGTGATTGACTTAGACACCTGCATGCCCGGTTATTTAATGCATGACTTTGGGGACATGGTGCGTACGTGCTGTTCGAGTTTGGCGGAAGACGGCACAAACCTAGCGCAAATGACCTTCAAGCAGGACATTTATGATGCGCTCTATCAGGGCTACTTGCAGGGGACTAAGGGGAAGATGACTGCGCTTGAAGTTGAATCGCTCAAATGGGGCGGGGTGTTAATGCCATTTATTATAGGTAGCCGTTTCTTGACCGATTACCTTAATGGTGACCACTATTTTTCGGTACAACATGAGCTGCATAATCTGCAGCGCGCAGCGAATCAGTTTACCTTCTATCAATTACTTAAAAAACAACTTCTTTGATCGCTTATCCACCACTTATCAAGGGCTTTTGTACAGGTTGTTAAGGTTTAAGTTGTTGATTAAATTAGCAACACTTAGCGTTTAAAGTTATTAAACTTTGAACGACCTCAATGTTTACGCCCTGTAATCTGGTAAGCTACGCGGCTCTTTTGTTAAGTCCAATAATGATGAGTAGGTAATCATGTCACAAGCACCACATTTTAATTTGATCGCTGTTGAAGGTAACATTGGCGTTGGTAAGTCTACGCTGCTGCCAAAACTGGTTGCAGAATTAAACAGTCATAGTAGCAAATCGTGGCAACTGATCATTGAGGACGTTGATACAGATGGGGAATTTCAGCGTTTACTGAAAGCCTTTACCGTTGATCCAACAAAACGCATCGAATTTCAGCGTTATATCACCAACAAGCGTGCCGATATCTGCAAAAACCTAGATCCTGAATATAATTATGTCATTGAGCGTTCATTGTTCTCTGATCTGGTCTTTTGTCAGGCTAACCTAGCCGAAGCATGTCGCCCAGATGGTAAAGATCTTGATTATTACTACGACATTCAAGATAAGCTAAAAGATTACCCACAGGTTAGCGCGGTTATCTATTTGAAATCAGATCCGGTGATTTCGTATGAGCGTATGCTCGATCGCGCTCGCGATGCTGAAGCGGGCACATCACTGGAATATTTGCAGCTAATTTCTGACTGTCATGATACCTTCCTGCCACATATTTGTCGTCGTTATAATACCCAGTTGATCACCCAAGAATGGACCGACTTTGGCTGCCATGAAATGCTAGCTCGTCGTATCTTAATCGATGTTTGTCCTGAAATTGCTGTGTCAACCACGGCGCAGTTAGCTTAGTTAACGCGGCGTTTATCGGCTAAACTAAGCAGTAAGTTTAGCCCGATAAACATGAACAAGCTAACCGTGATTAGCAGCGCGCTGATTGGGCCAAACAAGGTTGGTGCTTGCATCATTGTGGTCATTAGTGAGTCTTGATAATAGAAAAACCATTGATGCTCATGTGGAAATATAACCTGATGCAGCCAATAAAACACCTCGATAAAGCCAATCATTAGACCGGTTACCACCACGGTCACTATCAACATCAAAAGACTAAGTAACTGGCGTCTAATCGTTGGTTTTTTTTGCTCAGCATAGCGAAAGTAGCCTAGACTTAGCAGTGCGCCGAACATGCCCACCCCGACAACAATCGTTAAGCTATCGATAAGGTTAGCGACATCTTGTAGATGAATCACCTCCGCCTCTCGTAGCAGCTTTACCATTACGCCCTGATGAGGATAGCTAATATCGGATAAACCTTCACCTTGATGATTAATTCCGTCAACTATCTGCTCAAAATACTCAAAATGCTGTGCCGAAGTGGTACTAGAAAAACCCTGCTTATAGTGATTTTGTGGCCCAAACTCACTGATAGTCTGCTCGATACTAAGTAATTGATAAAAGGTTGGATAGAGAAAGTTAATCTTGCTTAATAGCAGCCAACTTATGCCAATAGCAGTGGCTAATAAACCAATGCTATAAATAAAAGCAACTAGATGACTAAGGGGGGATGCTCTCATTGATGACGGATGCTTATTGGTAATAGATGCATTGCACTATATAAGTAAGCGCCGTCGTGACAAAGCATTAAATGATTAATCGTGCCAAATGCCTACGGGTTTGGATCGGCGCTCATCGGATCAAAGTACGAAATGATTAATCGTGCCAAATGCCTACGGGTTTGGATCGGCGCTCATCGTATCAAAGTACGCGATCCACCATCGAATCACTGTTGAGTATGCAGTGCGCGATGATGATCGGCCACAAATTGCGCCCAAACACGACATAAGCGATACCCATGACAAGGCCAATCAGGCCGACGGGCATCATCGCCAGCGCAGACAATAATTTCTCAAACCAAGTGAGTAAAAAACCACGGTCGAGCAGTTATTCGAGCATCGACTCAAGCAGTACCAAGAAGATGATTGAGAAAAACAGCGGCCAATTGTCTTTGAGCTGGCCAAACTTAGATACTGCACTAACATCAGATGTATCTGGCGCGATTAAAAAAGGAATATACTCAATTTACTGCTACCTTTATGTTGAATATTCAATTAAAGGTAGACGTGATGCAGCTGAAAATAACTGATAAATATTGTGTGTTGTTGATGTTTTTGCTCGTACTATCCGGTTGTGGAACGACACCTCGTAGTCATATAGAGCCTGCCGCGACGAACATGATTCAATCCACTGACGTTTATATTCTTGTCTCGCAGAAGGAGATTACGGCACAGATAAACCCTTCTACAGTCGCGATGGCGACAGGAGGCGGCCTACTATTTGCGTTAATAGATGTCGCCGTTAATAATAGTCGCGCCAGTGATGCTGAAAATCTCATTCAGCCCATTCGTGATACCCTGATTGACGTTGATTTCGCCCAAGAGTTTAATGTCGCTTTAGCGTCTCAATTAATCAATATCAAATGGTTAAATATAGAAAATATTGAGCTGCAACGGGTTCACTCTGAGTATCTAAAAGTGAATAATTATAAAGCATCAACCTCTGATGCGATATTATTTGTTGATGCGAGGTATTCGGTCAGTCATGATTTTTCATCCTTGCAAGGCCACGCCAGCATCGTGCTATTGCCCAAAAGTAATAAATTAAGACCGTATTCGGAAGATGGGTCTTCTCGATCCGCCCTTAAGCAGCCCTGGCATATCGACAATAATCTGTCGCGCGATAATATCTCGGTGGTCAAGTTGATTGACAAGAGCTCCACCGATAAAGCCTACAATGCAAATTTACTAGCCGCTAATCCCAAATATACCGTGCAACAAACTAAATTAATGGCTAGAGCGTTAGCTAAATCGGTGGTGGCGAGCTTATCTAAAAAGCGCCAAAACAAATAATATAATGCGGGAGAATATCGGATTATTAGCGGTTACGTTAGCCATTTCAGGCTGTCAAATGACTCGGTTGAACCTGCCATCAACTTATCAGCCCATCTATAACAACGTTGCAGAAAATAACATCGGCGTAGTAAAAGGCGAGGGCTGCCCTTTGCATTTAACTTCTTTTGAGGATGCACGAAGCTCAAAATCTTTAGGCATTGTGGCAAACTCCATGGTTGAAAGTGCAATTGAGTCATGGGTTGTCAAGGCGTTAACGCAACACAATATATCGCCACTAAACGCCAAGAAAAATAATGATATAACCGTTATTTTGAAAAAAGCCTACATCCAGTCTTTGACCACATCAATGGCAGTGAATATTGTACTTGGAGTGCAGAGAACAAATCATGAGTTTAACTCCCCAATTGTTTTTTATCGAGGTCATGAGGTAGACATGAATTGGAATTCTGGAGTCAATGAGGTTCAAGCAGTATTTAATAAAGCTATTTCAAATGCGATCACCAACATGAGGATTGGATTATCTGCGCATTGTTATTAGCGTGGTAATCGATTGCACTAGCCAGCGTGATAGGACTGGCTACTGTCGTTTGGTTATTTACTCAGGATCATAACTTAAGATCGGCGATAACCAGCGCTCAGTTTCGCTGATGCTCATGCCTTTACGCTTGGCATAATCCTCGACCTGATCCCGCTTAATATCACTAACCCCAAAGTAGCGAGATTCTGGATTGGCAAAATACCAGCCAGAGACCGCGGCGGTTGGAAACATCGCAAAGCTCTCGGTGATGTTGAGATCAATGTCTTTATCTGGGGTTAATAAATCCCACAGTAGCGCTTTTTCGGTATGATCCGGACAGGCGGGATAACCAGGGGCAGGGCGAATACCTTTGTACTTTTCACGGATCATCGCTTCGTTGTCTAACTGCTCGTCGCTTGCATAGCCCCAAAACTCTTTGCGCACGCGCTCATGCATGTGTTCGGCAAAGGCTTCTGCTAGGCGGTCTGCCAGCGATTTTAGCATGATCGCACTGTAGTCATCGTTGGCTGCCTCGAAACGCTCGATATGCTCGTCGATGCCAACGCCAGCCGTTACCGCGAAACCGCCCATGTAATCGGGCACGCTTGACTCTTTGGGCGCAACAAAGTCTGACAGGGCAAAGTTATTATTGCCCCCGACGCGTTCAAGTTGTTGGCGCAGGTGATGAGTAGTCATTAGTACTTCGCTGCGGGTTTCATCGCGGTAAATCTCAATGTCATCATCGTTAACACTATTGGCAGGGTACAGGCCGATTACCGCGCGTGCGGTTAACCATTTTTCATCGATTATCTTGCCAAGCATCTCTTGTGCATCGGCAAATAGTTTGGTGGCCTCTTCGCCAACAACCTTATCCTTTAAGATGTTCGGGTATTTACCATGTAATTCCCATGAGCGGAAAAACGGTGTCCAATCGATACGCTCTAACAGTTTTTCGAGCGGGTAATTGTCGAACACCTGCTTGCCCAGCACGTGAGGCTTCGCTGGTGGATTGTTCGTGTAGTCGAAAGTGCACTTATTGGCACGAGCGGCCTCAAGGCTCACTAAGCTTTTTCTATTACCCTGTTTAAGGCGTTTCTCACGCATCGCGTCATATTCTTGATAGTGTTCGTCGATACAAATTTGACGGGTCTTATCATTGATTAAGCGGGTCACAATTGGCACGCTGCGTGAGGCATCGGCGACATACAGCGCGCCATGCTCATAATGAGTGGCAATTTTTACCGCGGTATGGATTTTCGAGCAGGTGGCGCCGCCGATAAGTACGGGAATGTCGATACCTTCACGCTTAAAGGCTTTAACGTTATGTACCATCTCATCTAGGCTTGGGGTGATAAGACCCGATAGGCCAATGACATCGACATCATTTTCTTTGACACATTTAATGATATCTTCCACGCTCACCATCACGCCTAAGTCAAAGACTTCATAACCATTACATTGCAGCACGATGCCAACAATGTTTTTGCCAATATCATGAACATCACCTTTAACCGTGGCCATCACTATTTTACCGTTGGATTGACCAGGTGTTTTTTCTGCTTCGATATAGGGATTAAGATGAGCAACCGCTTGTTTCATCACGCGCGCCGATTTAACCACTTGCGGCAAAAACATTTTACCGGCGCCAAATAAGTCGCCAACAATGTTCATGCCATCCATTAAGGGACCTTCGATTACCTCAATGGGCCGATCAAACATCAGGCGCGCCGCTTCAGTATCCTCAATAATATATTCGGTAATGCCCTTAACCAATGAATGGGCCAAACGCTCGACAACGGGCAGTTCACGCCATGATAAATCTTGTACATGAACCTTCGATTTTGAACCTGCGTTACGGTAGTTTTCGGCGACTTCAAGCAGTTTTTCGGTGGCATCGTCGCCATGGTTTAATACTGCATATTCCACCGCTTCTTTAAGATCTTTGGGAATATCATCGTAAATTGCCAACTGCGCGGCGTTAACAATTCCCATGTTCATGCCAGCCTGTATCGCGTGATACAAAAAGACCCCGTGGATGGCTTCACGTACCGGATTATTACCACGGAACGAGAATGACACATTTGACACACCGCCCGACACACCCGCATGGGGCATGTTTTGGCGAATGTAGCGGGTGGCTTCAATGAAGTCGACGGCGTAGTTATTATGCTCATCGATACCGGTGGCAATGGCAAAAATATTCGGGTCGAAGATAATATCTTGCGGGGCAAAGCCAACTTTTTGGGTTAGTACATCATAGGCACGCTGACATATTTCGATCTTGCGCTCAAAGGTATCTGCTTGACCTTGCTCGTCAAATGCCATAATGATCGCTGCCGCGCCATAGCGTTTAATGAGTTTTGCGTGGTGAATAAAGAGTTCTTCACCTTCTTTAAGCGAGATAGAGTTGACCACGCCTTTGCCTTGAATACATTGCAGTCCCGCTTCAATCACATCCCATTTGGAGGAGTCAATCATGATGGGCACGCGAGAAATGTCAGGCTCAGAGGCAATCAAATTAAGAAAGCGCACCATGGCTGCCTTAGAGTCGAGCATGCCCTCATCCATATTGATATCGATGATCTGCGCGCCAGCTTCTACTTGATGCAGCGCGACCTCTAACGCGGTGGTGTAATCTTCTTCTTTAATTAGGCGTAAGAAGCGCGCCGAACCGGTGACATTGGTACGTTCGCCAACATTGGTATAGAGCGATAGGGAGTTGATGATGTAGGGTTCAAGACCAGACAGGCGACAGGCCACTTCAATCTCAGGAAGTTGGCGTGGCTCGAGCCCTGCCAGTTTATCGCTCATTTGTTTGATGTGTAATGGCGTGGTGCCACAACACCCACCGACGATGTTTAAGAAACCACTTTGTGCCCATTCACCAATATAGCCAGCCATTTCATGAGCATCTAAATCATAGCCACCAAACTCGTTGGGTAAACCGGCGTTGGGGTGAGCACTGACTGGAAATTGGCTGATCCGCGATAGCTCTTCAACGTATTGACGCAGCTCAGCGGGACCTAACGCACAGTTAAGGCCGATACTGATGGGATCAACATGGCTCAGAGAAATATAAAACGCCTCGGTGGTTTGTCCGGTTAGGGTACGGCCCGAGGCATCGGTGATGGTGCCAGACACCATCACCGGCAGTTTGTAACCAATCTCTTCAAACACACTTTCAACGGCGAATAAACAGGCTTTGGCGTTAAGCGTGTCGAAGATGGTTTCTACCATGATGATGTCACAGCCGCCTTCGATAAGCGCTAGCGTCGATTCCGTGTAGGCCGCTACCAAACCATTGAAGGTGACATTACGAAATCCTGGATCGTTAACATCGGGAGAGATGCTACAAGTACGGTTGGTTGGCCCTAACACTCCGGCAACGAAGCGCGGTTTATGTGGCTCATTTATCGTAAACTCATCGGCAACTTCGCGCGCAAGTTGGGCAGACACCAAGTTTATCTCGCGTGACAACGACTCCATCTCATAGTCGGCCATCGCGATGGTGGTTGAGTTAAAGGTATTGGTTTCAACAATATCGGCACCGGCGGCAAAGTATTGACGATGGATCTCTTTAATTGCCTCGGTTTGAGTCAGCGAGAGTAAGTCGTTATTACCTTTAACCGAACAAGGCCAGTCACTAAAGCGCTCGCCACGAAATTCTTCTTCGCTAAAGTCATGCGCCTGAATCATGGTGCCCATCGCGCCATCTAGGATCATGATGCGTTCTTTTAGAATACTTTGAATTTGCGCTTTTTTATCAATCATTTGCTGAGCCATCACTAAAACCTTTTAACTACTATTTTGGCGTAGACGTATAGACGTCTAAAACATGATTATCATACTACAACGGTTATTCGTAAATGACGAGCACTTATTATGATCAATTAGTCCAATAATGCATTGGCTATAAGCGTTTGTTGAACAGCTCGTAGAAAGAGATCTATTGGATGGCAGGTGCGGCTAAGTACTGGTACCAGACTTTATGGCTCTGCGTGATAAAGCCAACCCAACGCGGATTGGCCTTATCAATTGTCTACGCTTTGGTAAACGCAAGCCTGAGGCGCTCAATGAGCACATAATTTATTGGCACTAAGATTAGGGTAATAAAGGTCGCAAACAAGATGCCAAAGGCCAGTGAAACCGCCATCGGGATCAAGAACTGCGCTTGGGTTGATTTCTCAAACAATAGCGGCATCAGTCCAATGAAGGTGGTTAAAGAGGTTAGCATCACGGGCCTGAAACGTGCAGCGCCGGCATTAAGCACCGCGTCGGACAATGTTTGTTTGCCGCTGCGATATTGCTGGTTAATGTAATCGACTAATACCAATGAGTCATTAATCACCACGCCAACCAGCGCCATCATGCCCATGAGACTCAAGATGGTTAAATTCATCCCCATTATCCAATGGCCGGCGACAGCGCCGATAATGCCAAAAGGGATAACCGACATCACAATGATTGGCTGCAGGTAAGACTTAAACGGGATGGCGAGCAGGCCATAAATCACAAATAACAGAATCAACAAGCCCATGTTCATCGAGCTAAACGATTCACGTTGTTCGCGCGCTTCTCCATCAAATTGATAATGAATGCCCGGGTATTGCACCAATAAATCGTCGATAAACTGACGTAACTCCGCTTGAATCAGCGTCATGTTAGCCTGTGTCTTGTCGGCGTCGGCAGTCACGGTAATGGTGCGGTAACGGTCGATTCGAATAATTGAGGTTGGCGAAACACCCGGGGTTAAGGTGGCCACTTGGCTTAGCGGAACCTGCTGAGCACTTGGCGTCACTATGCTTAAGTCGTTGAGTCCCGCGATTGACTGACGCTCAGACTTTGGCAATTTCAACATCACTCGCACATCATCGCGGCCCCGTTGAATGCGCTCCACTTGCACCCCAAAATACGCGGCGCGTATCTGCGACAACACATTATTACGGTCAAGGCCTAATGCGTAGGCTTGTTGATTTAACTCAATTTGAAGCTCTTCTTTACCATCGGCTAATGAATCGGTGATATCAAATAGCGAAGGATAAAGACCCAGTTGCTCCTTAACCTTGTCTGCCACTTCTGATAGCGTGCTAAAATCGATGCCAGAAAACTGAATGTCAACCGGATCGGAGGAACGGCCAATTTCGGCGCGATAGGTGATCGATTGCGCGCCGGGGATCTCGCCAATCATGCCGCGCCATTCACGCATCAATTGGCTTGAACCTATTTTGAACTCTCGTTGCTCTGGCGGCACAATTTGAAACATCACGCGGCCAAGGTGTGAGCCTTGTGAACGGCCACTACTGCCCGAGGTCGAGTTGATGTCGAGGATTAAATCGATCCCTTCACGTTCATAATATTTAGCTTTAAGGGTGAAGGCCGCATCGGTCATTTTTTGAATGTAATGATCGGTCACAGCATAGGGCGTGCCCGCAGGCATCGACAAGGTGGCGCGCGCCGTTTCGCTTTCTACCCGAGGGAAGAAGGTAAAACGCATCCAGCCGCTCATCAGCAAGCTAATAATCACCGCCAAAATACCAACAAAACCGAGAATGGTGGTGAGCTTATGTTTAAGGCTTAGCGCCAAAACAGGGCGGTAGTAGGTTAAAATAGCCCGCTCAAAACCGTCGGCGAAGCGCTGCTGAAAACGTGAAAATGTGCCGTGTTGATCCTTATCTTTACGCATTTTTATTCGTTTTAGATGAGATGGCAGCACCAATTTTGACTCGATCAAAGAGAACAACAAGATCGGAATAACCACAATCGGGATTTGCGCGAAGATATCGCCACGGCGTCCCTCAATAAAGGCCAGCGGCAAGAAAGCAGCAACGGTGGTTAAAATGCCAAAGGTAACGGGCACCGACACTTCTTGGGTACCGCGAATTGCCGCTTGTAGACCGTTTTCACTGTGGCGTAGGTGAGAATAGATATTTTCCCCCGTGACAATGGCGTCATCCACCACAATGCCCAGCACTAAAATAAAGGCAAACAGACTAAAAATATTTAGGGTAACGCCCATTAGCGGCATCAAGAAAAATGCCCCCATGAAACTCACGGGAATACCAATGAATACCCAAATAGCAATGGCAGGGCGCAGGAACAGGGTGAGCAGCAATAAGACTAATATGCCCCCTTGGACAGCGTTGGTGGTTAGGGTGCTGATACGGTTTTTAACGATAACCGATTGGTCACGCCAATAGGTCAGTTCAACACCATCTGGCATATTTTGTTGCTGAGCTTGTAGGTAATCTTTGACCAAGTCGGCCACCTCTATCGCGCTCTCATTACCGATGCGATACACCTCAACAAAGGCCGCATTCTTGCCATTGAAACGGCTAGAAAAATCGCGGTCATCGAAACCGTCGCTTACCTTGGCGAGATCTTTGAGGCGAATTAAGGTGCCATCGTCCTGAGTGATAATGACAATATTGTCATAGTCATCTTGCCGATAGGCTTGTCCGGTTGAGCGAATGAGTACATCGCCGCCACGGGTCTTAATGTTGCCCGACGACAAGTCTTTAGAGCTATTGGCGATGGCGCTGGAGATTTGATTAAAGCTAATGCCATATTGACGCAGAGTGTCTTGATTAACCTCAATGGTTATCTCATAGGGGCGAACCGAGTCTAATTCAACTTGGGTGATGCCATCGATACGTAAAATATCGTCGCGGATGTGCTCCGCCATTTGCTTTATTTCTTTCTCAGATTGCGGTCCTGCAACCACCACACTAATCACTTCCCGTTGACGCTTGGGAATACTAACGATGGGTTTCTCGGCGTTAACCGGAAAGTTATTTACCGCATCAACCCGACTCTTTACTTCATTGAGCAGGCGCTGTGTGTCGACACCGTTTTCAACCTCGAGACGCACGCTAACCGAACCTTCGGCAGAGCGGGAAACGATTTGTTTGATCCCTTGTAAGTCTTGCACCGCTTCTTCGATTAAAATAGCGACCCCTTGTTCGGCGTCTTCGGGTGTTGCGCCGCGCAGGCTCATGGTAATTGAAACCTGACGGATTTCAGTCGACGGGAATACCTCAAGCGGGATCTTGGTGTTTAGAAAGGTAAAGCCCAATAATAAAATGGTGAGCATTAACAAGTTGGCAGCAACATCGTTGCGGGCAAACCATGCGATCATGACTGCTTCTCCGCTGATTTATCACTTTGCGCTGGGCGTTTCTTAAGCGGGCGCTTGGAGCCATCACCTTGCTTTGCGCCCATCTTGCGTGCGCGCTTTTGCGGTTTTTCGCCAAGTAGCTTGACCTTGGTGCCCGAGCTAATTTGACCAAGCGGGGTGATCACTAAGCTGTCGCCAGCTACAACCCCATGGCTAATTAAGGCATCGACGTCATTTTGATAAGCGATGGTCACCGCTGTTTTTTGCAACTTGCCGTCAATATAAAGATAGACATAACTGCCCTGGTATATTGCGGCGTTTGGAATAACCACCGCATCGTCAATAAGTTTTCCTTTAATCTTGGCATTAACAAATTGGCCAATATTGAGCGAGCGCTTGGTGTTGTCGGCAAAAGGCTGACTAATTTCGCTGATGATATTCACTTGCTGCGTCTTATCGTCGATGCTTGCACTGGTGCGGGCAAGGTTGGCGTGCCATGTCTGTAACTCGCCGCCGATATGATTGACGATGGTTATTGAACTATCGTTTGCTGGTTGCTCAAGTTGGTGGTTATTAGGCAGGTCGAGTAGGGCAAGCTGTGAGTTTTTGATCGGTAGCTTAACCAAGGCGGTCGCGGTGGCGAATATGTCGGCGAGGTTAGTATTGCTCGAGATCACTTGGCCAATATCGACGTGTTTAGCTAGAATTCGGCCATCATAGGGCGCAATAATCTGGGTACGCTGAACATCGAGCTGCGCCTGTTTTAAGTTTGCGCTAGCCGCTTGAAGTTTTGCTTTAGCCGCGGCCATCTGTGGCTTGCGCAAGGCAAAGGCGCTGGACTCTTTTAGTGTGCCGATATCGCGGCGATCTTTAATAGCCTGCGCGGAAAGGGCTTTTTCTTCATCAAAGGCAACCTGTGCCTGCGCAACCTCTGCCTGCGCTGCCTCGACGCGAATATCATAATCGCGTGTATCCACGCTAGCGAGAATATCACCACGCTTGAAAAAACTGCCCTCATTAAACTGATCACTGACTGACACAATCTGCCCTGATACCTGAGCCGTTAGTTGCCCCTGCACCTTTGCGGTTATCTTACCAAAAGAATCTAATATGACTTGGTAGGCTCGATTGTTGACCGATAATGTCTCGACCACCAATGAGGCGGCAGGTCGTGCGCCACGTTTTTCAACGGTCGGTTTTGACAGCATAATATATTCGACGCTCGCCACGGCGACGATGAGTACGAGCAACGAGATAAGGTATTTTCTTTGCATGATCTTCTTACTTTAGAGGCAACAATAATGAGGCCACAATACAGGATAAAAAATACAATCTCAGCAATTTTACATTGATTTACGCTGGCTATGCTTTTGAAATATTTTGACATATTTTGTTAAATTAAGCCTTTGCTTTGTTGATTATGGCTATTTGGGGGGAAACCCTAGCGCTTGGCTCGATTGACAGGCTATAATACGGCTAATTTTTATCACTTTTTATTAAATGGTTTGTATTAGCTATGTTTGAAAATCTTACCGATCGCCTGTCCGCCACCCTTAAAAATATTAGTGGTCGCGGCCGTCTTACCGAAGACAATATCAAAGACACGTTGCGTGAAGTACGCATGGCATTGCTTGAAGCCGATGTTGCGTTGCCCGTTGTTCGTGACTTTATAAAGAAAGTAAAAGAGCGTGCTGTTGGCACCGAAGTCACCAAAAGCTTAAGCCCAGGTCAAGTCTTTGTCAAAATAGTTCAAAGCGAACTCGAAAGCGCCATGGGGGAAGTGAATGAGGTATTAAACCTTAATGCTCAGCCGCCAGCCGTGATCATGATGGCAGGTTTGCAAGGGGCGGGTAAAACCACCTCTGTTGCTAAGCTGGCTAAATTCTTACGTGAGCGTGAAAAGAAATCAGTGCTGGTGGTTAGTGCCGATGTTTATCGTCCTGCGGCGATAAAGCAGCTTGAAACCCTAGCGACCGAAGTCGAAGTTGAATTTTTTCCATCAGATATTTCGCAAAAACCGATCGACATTGCCAATGCAGCGATCAGCCACGCGAAGAAGAAATTTATCGATGTGGTGATTCTCGATACGGCGGGCCGTTTGCACGTTGATACCCAGATGATGGACGAAATCATCAACCTGCACAGCGCGGTAAAACCAATCGAAACCTTGTTTGTGGTCGATGCCATGACTGGTCAAGATGCCGCCAATACTGCCAAAGCGTTCGACGAAGCACTGCCATTGACCGGCGTGATTCTAACCAAGACCGATGGTGATGCGCGCGGCGGTGCAGCGTTGTCTATTCGTCACATTACTGGCAAGCCAATTAAGTTCCTAGGGGTTGGCGAGAAGACCGATGCACTCGAACCATTCCATCCTGATCGCGTCGCGTCACGTATCTTGGGCATGGGCGATGTGTTGTCGCTTATCGAAGAAGTTGAACGTAAAGTCGATAAGAGCAAAGCTGAAAAACTGGCCAAGAAACTAAAGAAAGGCAAAGGCTTTGATTTAGAAGATTTCCGTGACCAACTGCTGCAAATGCGTAACATGGGCGGCATGATGGGCATGATGGATAAAATGCCGGGCATGGGCAATATTCCAGACGCGGTTAAAAACCAGATGGACGATAAGATGACCGTGCATATGGAAGCCATTATCTCTTCGATGACCCCAGGTGAACGTGCTAGACCAGAAATAATCAAAGGTTCACGCAAGCGCCGCATCGCAGCGGGTTCAGGCATGCAAATTCAAGATGTGAACAAGCTATTAAAGCAATTCACCCAGATGCAAAAAATGATGAAAAAGATGTCAGGCAAAGGCGGCATGCAAAAAATGATGCGCGGCATGAAAGGCATGATGCCCCCAGGCATGGGCGGCGGCTTTGGTGGCATGCCACCACGGTAGTTTCGGTGCTAATTAACACATAAGCTCGTACTAACTAGGGCTTATGTGTTCGTTATATCATCTAGGTAAGTAAATTTTTCTTCTGTCCCTCTGTTGTAAATAATTAATGCATGGCTTGAACATTTACATTCAGGGCTTGCTGCTTGATTAATCATTTACACGCTGAGGTTATAGAAGAAACTGGCATGATTTGAGTGATAAATTTAAATTTTTTGAAGTGCTAGATAATGCAGAGAAAAAGGGCCAACATGCGAAGGCATATTGACCAAAGGTTATTAGATTAAAATAGTGCCTTAATAGGATCGATATAATCATCAGCTTTACGAGTCATGTAATAACCAGTGCTAACATTAATAACCGTATTTTCGATAGTAAACGAAGAGCGATATTCGTCAATTGTTGGCTTGGGTGTAACAACAATGGCGGTTAAGCTACCAATTTCTTCTTTGTAATCGGCATCTGCAGTGCAGATTTTTGCTAACGCTTGCAGCACTGACTCCGTGCGATTACCAACATCAATCAGCAGATCCTTAGTCTTGTAGCGTTTTTTTGCTAAGGCCTCTTTGTTGGTCTCTATCATTGCTTTAAAACCATCCCAGCCCATATCAACCGTTAGGTTTGGACTTTCGCAAATAAGCATAGTTTTCGCTAATTGCGCGGTTACGATCGTATCGGCATGGCGCATCGCTTTTTTCTCTTTAACACCAGCGACAGCACTACCTGCTGCTAACGTGACGATTAATCCGATTAGTAGTTGCTTTTTCATAGACATCTCCTTTGTTATCTATTTTATACTGCACAGTATTTCTCTGTTAGTACGGATACTTTTGACCGGGCACACGGCAATGAGATAACTAAAATTGCGGAAGTCAGGGATATGGTGAGACCGTCGCTTCCGTGCTAGTCAAAATGTTGAGTAAGAGACTGTATTATCTCCTACAAATGAACAGGTTTTTAAAGCGCATTTTCGATGTAATCTTTGATCGCACTGTCGGTAAAAATGTCAGCGTGACCCTCACACCATCCGGCAGATACCGTTAATGTTCCGCCTGCTAATTCAAGTGCTTTATCGGCGCCAGCGACGTTTTTAAAGATGATATTCTTAACTTCTTCAGCAATCGCTTCTTTGCCCATGTCATCACCGCAGATTTCGTCTAAAGCGCGTTGCACTCGACCAACACCTTGGTGGGTTAAATCCATCAGCTGGTCAAGCGTTGAAAAAGTGTCCCAGTCCGCGTCATAGGTGACGTCGACATTGTGACGAGATTTAAGGTGCTCAGTACTTTCTGGCATGATCTCATCTTGCAATTGCTTGATAAATTTTTTCTCTTTAAGTCCCATTTTGTCTTCCTTTTTATAGACTAATAAACCCACTCGATTTGCAAATTATCTGAGCAGCAGAAATAAAAGCGTAAGGTAACATCGGCCACTATTCAAGTTTATCGTTGAAAATAGAACAAAATGAGATTTTTGTCCTTGGCAACAATAGCCAGCTAGTTCTTTTGGCTGATCAGTGTTGGCAACACCTGTATTCTTTATTTTGCAACTTCATTGATTTTGTCCTAAGTTTTATTATCTGGAGAAAATGAAATCTTCGTATAACGGCTTTGTTGACATCAATCTCCGATGATTCAAATGAGCTAATCGGCAAAGTTAGGTGAGTGAATTAGTCAATATTAAGGGTGTCGATGATTATTCGTAAAAATTATACTGCGCTACATTGCCAGGACAGCATCACCGACTTGTTGCATCGTGCGCTCAATGAAGGTCATCGTGAAATGGTCATCAATACCGAGGCTGGATGTTTCACCGGTGAGGTTTTAAAAATAGGCGATTCATTAACTTGGATGCAAATCGAGACGGGTCGCAGCCTAGTGGAAAGTAATCAAGCAATTTATATACACCAATATATTAGTAATCAGAGCATCATCGGTTTTTCTATCGAAGGTGGAGCTCGTAAAGGGGTTGAATGACAAGTAGTGTCGATCACTATACAGCCTCGAATGATAGTGCCTGTTGCCAATAGAGCCAAGATTGCGAAAGTTACCGCTAGCTGGCGTAGTCATGCCTAGCGTTAATCATTTTCGGCTTTGACCGGTCAATCTTGTGCATTACCGTGTAAAGGGCAGTAGAACCCCCTTAATTTAGTCATGTGGATCAATAAAGCTCAAATGTTAACAATCACTGTTTGGCCGTCTAAATTTTATGGGTGTCACTTATTGTTCCAGAAAGATCCTAATCAAACAGTTGGCGAAACGACTATTAAGTTCATTAGGGGGGATGGCAGTAAAATAAGACCTGACTTTCTGGAAGTAACTTATACAATTGATAGGATACAGCGGACTAAAGAATTGGAAAACATATCTAAGGAGTTTAAGCCATGATAATAGAAGATATATTACTGATTGATAAAGTCCATGCATCCATAATTGAGGGGCTTGATGTCCAGTCAATCGAATATGAAGATTATGAGTTTATATATTTGATTTATGAAGACCTTGGCATTAGAAGAGAGCAATTAATTTTACATTTATCGAATGGGAAAAGCATAACGGATAGAGGTATTGGAGAAGATCATTCTCCGGATCTTGATTACTACCTACGTTCATTGTTTATACAAATGACAGAGAGAGGTGACAAGTGGAAATCTATGACGTTAAAATTTGTAGGCGGTAAAGTAATTACTAATTTCTCGTATGAGGATAATCCACCACCTTGGTAAAAGAGCGTCTAAATTTTATGTGTGTCACTTATTATTCGAACGATGGAATATTCCCGATGAGTTGTTACCTTCTCGCAGGCTTAAATAGATTAATAGGAATTTGATTTGAATGACTTAATTAAAGATTGGATGGATTTTTGTAAAGGTAATGAGGATTTTGATAAGTCTCACTTTGCTGGTATTTTCTCTCAGGATTTGAACAAAAAAGAATTGCTGGAATTATTCCAGTTTTTTCCATCTAAAGATGTACTTGTCGAAAGAATGATGTCTGTAAAAAGTGCAGGGGATTTTAACCGTGGACCCTATTTATTACCGAACAAAATAAGTTCATCGCAACATTTAGTTAATCTAGTGCAACTAAATATGCAGCATAAATGTCTACTCAGTAAGGAGTGTGGAGATGAAGAGTTATGTGAAATAATTTCAAAGTCAAGAATTGTATATCTTAACAATCATGATAAACGAAAATTTAGTCAAATCATAAAGGAAGATAATCCCAGTGAGTGGTTCTTTGAGCTTATTGGTGATCTTGTTGGTGAAACGCGTGGTGCTGACCATAAGCTACTAGCGCTAGAAGAGGCTTGCTATAGTTTGGCTGCTAATTATTATTTAGCTTGGTACATAATGAGTCCTGCACTAGATATGAGTATTTATTTTGAACGTTATTTTGAAAGCTATTTTGATATTTGGCGTAATGGAGGGAAACTAGTGATGACCTCTAAGGAGGTTTATGTTACTTCAATTGACCAACATTAGACACCCATAAATTTTAGACGGCTAAATGATTTTTGTACTATGCTAGGTACCGACCTAATCAGTGTGGGGAGAGTATGATGGCTAGGGCAAGAGAAAGCTTAATCGATTTATCAGCAACGCCTTATTATCACGTTGTGTCGCGATGTGTCAGGCGCGCTTTTTTACGCGGCGAAGGAAAATTCAGGTAGCGTATCACCATTGCAGTCGCCCGCTGACGTTTTTATGCTTAAGGTTAATTACTTTAACATTTAAGCCGTCAATATCTGACATCGTCGTTTACCCAGTCTAGAAACTCACTTAATTTCGTCTTGAAAATCAATAAAGCTCAAATATTGACTATCACTGTTTGGCCGTCTAAATTTTATGGGTGTCACTTATTATTTTCTTTTAAAGAGCATAAAAAATGAAGAATTATTTTTATAAACGGGTAAAGAAGGCGACATTTTTATTGTTTTTGAGTTGCGCGACATTACCCTTATATTCTTGTGACAGTGTTGAAGAAGAGGAAAGTATGGCTGCGTCAGAAAAAAAATTAGATACCAGTTTGGTAAAAGTTTCAGTGGGACAATATATTTACATGATCCCAATGAACTTTATGACACCTTATGGCGACTACCCTAAAGAGCTTTCAAGTAAAGATGACTTAATACAGATTAGACTATATTTACCTGACTTTACTGGCTACGCTGCTAATGATTCGCCAATCGGAAAATACAATCCTGACGAAGTTGATGTGATGTGGAATGCTTACGGTGTGGGTATTGACGCAGAAAGCATGTTAGAAAGAAGCTTAAAGTTTCAGTTGGTGAGTCGAAATCCAATTGCAGACAAGCTTGATTTGACTGCTTACAAAGACCTCGCTGATGACGATGCTATAACTTACATGTCAGAAGCTGTACATGGCAGCAAGGTAATGATTCAGTGTTATACAGGGGGAGTAAACGATATTTGTAAAATCAATTATTTCCATGAGAAAAAACGGTTCGGTATTTTCTTTTCGTTTAACGCCAAGTATTTGAAGGATTGGAAAATAATAGATAAAAAAATTAATTTTTTGATTAATAATTTGAGAGTCGAAAATTCATAGTTAATTTCGCAAAGCCCAGTCTAACGAGTTCAATGTGGACTGACTACTTCAGATCGCTTAAGAGCACTTGAACGATCTTGCAGGTAGATCATAATTCCCAGTCGTGTTTAAAGTCTCGGGGGGCATGTTTAGTCGGGAATTAGAATCGATTTATGAATCATTTGAATGTGCCACTTCACATGGGGCGTGTAGTTATTTAAATGAAAATTAATTAGAGGAAATAGTCACTATCGGTATGGTTACAGATAGATATTATTTTAATCATAAAAATCCAATATTTAGATGTAATCCTGATGAATCGAATAACCTTGTATTTGAAGTCTTAACAGAAAGTTTTTGTAGTAAAAATAAACATTTTCATATGTATGAATAGGGAGAAATATCCTTAAAGTGACAAAGGAAATGGTCCTAATTTAAGAGTTTTAAGTGAGTAAGATAGTTATGGTTATACAAAAGTTGATGAATGAAGCTTCTAAAAAGAAAAATTTTATGACTAGAAAAGGAGGTGCTCTAGATGAGGAAATTATAGCTTTAGAAACTCATTACAAAATCACATTACCAGATGATTATAAAGAGTTCTTACAGAAATTTGGTTTTGCATTGTGGTTTGGGGATTATATTTGCGGTTTAGTTGAAGAAAATACAAAATTTGGAAAAACGCTGAACGTATATAGGAAAACCGATTATTATCATGACTTTTATGACAATGCCCCTGAATATCAGTCAGTCTCCAATAAGGGGCTAATAGTGAATAAATACGATGGTGGCGGCTATTACTTCTTATTCTCAAAAGAATCAGAGCGTGCAGGCGAAGTAGGTTTGTTTTTAACCGAAACTTTTGGGCAGGAAGATTCGACTTTTGCTAGCTTTACGGATTACTTATCTCATTCTGTAACTGGCAGCCCTAAGCCTGTATTGGCAAATGTAGATTATGACAAAATAAATGACATTTTAGACAAATAAAGTATGAGGAAATGAAATCGAAGTGAGACACTCATAAATTTTAGACGGCTAAATGATTTTTGTACTATGCTAGGTACCGACCTAATCAGTGTGGGGAGAGTATGATGGCTAGGGCAAGAGAAAACTTAATCGATTTATCAGCAACGCCTTATTATCACGTTGTGTCGCGATGTGTCGCGATGTGTTCAGCGTGCTTTTTTATGCGGTGAAGATAAAACTTAAAATAAGGACCTGCAAAGTTTTTTTGCTCTTTCAACGATAAATACTCTCCGGTCTAAGTATTCCCCCTAAGTTCAGGGCCAACATACCCGTACTGCTCATCCTTTGTACCCTTAGCACTATTATTGCCATAAATTTGACGTTTTCAAAATCTTGACTATGGTTGCTTTATGGTAAGGTAGCTGTTTTTCAAGCTGTGGAATAGACTTTGTGTCCGTTTCAAAAAGCAGAATCATTACTTACCTCTATTTGTTCATAATAATAAAAGAGAGATAAGCTATGTTTAAAAGTAACAAAATAGCCAGCGCGGTGCGCTTGGCCTTAATCGCAGGTGCCGCAACTACGGCGCTTTCAATGCCCAGTGCATTTGCCGCCGATGAAAAGAAAGGCGATGAAGTTGAGCGCATTGCCGTCACAGGCTCTCGCATCAAACGTGCTGATACCGAAGGTGCCAATCCGGTACAAATCATTTCTCGTCAAGATATGGTCAATACAGGTATTAACAATATTGGAGACTTGTTACAAGAAATTCCATCTGTGGCTGGTGCGGGCACCAACCAATCAATAAACAACGGCGGCTCCGGTGCAATTCGAGTGTCGTTACGTGGTCTTAGTTCATCACGAACGCTTGTGTTGCTCAATGGCCGTAGAATAGTTGCATCGGGAACCGGTGCTAATAGTTCAGTAGATTTAAGTACTATTCCCACCTCGATTATTAAGCGTGTCGAAGTCTTAAAAGATGGCGCCTCAGCAATTTATGGCTCTGATGCTATTGGTGGTGTTGTTAATATTATCACCCGCGATGACTTCGAAGGATTAGAGTTTAATATTGCGCGTGATCAATCAACAAAAAACGGTGATGGTGCGTCGACAGATTTAGATTTTATAACCGGTATTTCTTCAGAAAAAGGCAATGTCGTTGTCGCGGCGTATTTTTCTCGCCAAGAAGCACAATGGTCAGGCGATCGTGATTGGTCAGCATTTGAATTCGATTTAGATCCCGATACCTTAGACATCGAAAAAGGTGGATCTTCGGCGCCACCTTGGGGTCGTTACAATGGTATTGATGGTGCTAACGATTGTGGTTCGTTTACACACGGCGCAGGAAGTGGTCCGGGGCAATCTGATCCCACCGATTTTTCAAACCCTACTGGCTACGATTGTTGGGATTGGGATAAAGATACCTATAACTATGCACCGGCAAATTATCATTTATTACCCGTTGAGCGCTATGGCGTTACAGTACAGGGTAACTATGAGATAAACGATACCCTAAAATTCTTCGTTGAAAGTTCATACTCTCATCGTAGTGCTAGTACTAAATTGGCGCCAGAGCCGTTAGCTCCGTTAGTTTTCTTTGGCTATGACGGCGCGCCATATTCAGCAGATAATTATTATAACCAACAATTTGGTCCTAAAGATAAAGATGGTAACACAGTTCAGATTGATGATTGGCGACGTCGTGTGGTTGAAACTGGCGGTCGTTCTGATAATTTCACCTTAAACACATTACGTGTTGCAGTTGGCTTTATCGGTGAAATAAATGACGAGTGGGGCTACGAGTTTTCTTATATCTATGGAAAGAATGAAACAAGTAACCGTACTGGTGGTAATTTTAACTTAGATAAAGTCGCGCTTGCTGTTGGTCCTTCATTTATGGATGACAATGGCGATATCGTGTGTGGTACGGTCGATGCGCCAATTGACGGCTGTGTGTCATTAAATACGTTTGGTTTACCCGGCAGTGGTACTGAAATAAGCCAAGAGATGCTTGGTTACGTAACCTTTGAAGGGCATGACGTTGGCGAAAATGAACAGCAAATTGTTTCTTTAGCCGTGTTTGGTGATGCCTTTGAGTTAGAGGCTGGTACCGTGGGGATCGCATTTGGCCTTGAGCACCGAGAAGAAAAAGGCGCAGATTTTCCTGATGCATTAGTCGCTCTTGGTATTACAACGGGTAGTTCGCGCTTGGCAACTCAAGGTTCTTATACTGTTGATGAGGCATATATAGAGGCAGCAATTCCATTGCTCAGCGGCGCGCCAATGGCCGAGAGTCTGGATCTAGATATTGCTATTCGTTTTTCTGACTACGATACATTTGGTGATACAACAAATCACAAGATTGGTCTGAAGTGGCAGCCTTTTGATGGTCTCATGGTTCGTGGTACGCTTTCTTCAGCATTTCGAGCACCATCTACCTCTGATTTATTTGGTGGCGCTGGGATAACTTACCCAACGGTGTCTGATCCATGTGCAACAAATGCCACCACCCATTGTATTAATGACGGCGTTCCGACTGGAGGTTATGAGGCATTAGGTGACCAATTGCGTCAAACCTACGGGGGTAATGTCGATATTCAACCGGAAGAGGCTGATATATTTACCGTCGGTTTGGTATATAGTCCCGAGTCGGTTGAAGGGTTATCATTTACGGTCGATTATTGGGATATTGAATTAACCAATGCAATCTCTTCCATTGGCCCTGATGTCATTTTACAAGGCTGTGCTAAGACTGGCGATTACTGTGACAAAATAAGTCGCTGGCCCGATGGCAATGTTAAGTTAATTGATGATCGCACAACAAATGTTGGTGGCGTTGATTCTTCTGGTTATGATTTTAACGTTCGTTATGCCACTGAGCTCGACTGGGGGGATCTCGTCGTCAATTGGGATTCTACGTATTATGATACATATGATAAGACCTTAGCTGATGGCACTATCCAAAATCACGCAGGGTGGTACGTTAAAGATGGCGATGGTAATTTCCCTGAATGGAAGCACACCGTAAACCTTTCGTTGCGTCAAGACAACTGGGCTGCGGTATGGTCTGTGCGTTACATTGATGAAGTTCAAGAAAACTGGACTGTATGGTGGAGCGGCACAGTAGGTCAACGGACAATTGATTCTCAAACCATTCACAATGCGCGTTTTACCTACTATGCAATGGATAATATGTCAGTCTCATTTGGTATTGATAATGTATTTGATCAGGATCCACCGTTTGCCGCGAGTGGTTTTAACGACAATACAGATCCCCGCACTTATGCGACAAATGGTCGTCATGCGAGTGTTTCTCTTAACTTTAAATTTTAAGTTAACTTAAGCGCCAATGTAATAAAAACCAACACTTTTTGTGTTGGTTTTTTGTTTTTAAATGATGGCAACTGATTGACGTTGAATACTTAATGCCAGCAGCAAAATCAATTTTTTTACGGCGATCACAAAAATGTGAGCTAAATAACGACTAATAAGTTGCAGTGGCGAGGTAATCACGTATAATTTGCGAGCTTTCTAATCTGGGTGCGTTCTATTTAACCTCGATTCTACAGCTCTAGTGCAACTTATGTTGCGCGTAACCTGTAGGCAGGTTGAGAAAACATTTAGTTTAACACTATGACTTAAAGTCATAAATCATTAGAGGAATATTTACCTATGGTAACCATTCGTTTGGCACGTGGTGGCGCTAAGAAGCGTCCTTTCTACCAGGTAGTAGTAGCAGATAGTCGTCGCGCACGTGACGGCCGTTATATTGAGAAAATTGGTTTCTTCAATCCAATGGCCCGTGGCCAAGAAGAAACTTTACGTTTAGATCTAGACCGTGTTGCACACTGGGTAGAACTAGGCGCTCAGACTTCTGACCGTGTAGCAAAATTAATTAAAGACGCTCAAAAAGCGGCTTAAGGGTAATCGATGAGTAATCAAACCGACAATGTATTGTTAGGTTGCGTAGGTGCGCCATACGGTATTAAAGGTTGGATGAAAATTACTACCTACACCGAGACACCAGAGAACATTTTTAACCATAACCCTTGGCTTGTAAAAGTTGCTGGTAAATTGGTTGAGATAGAAGTTGCGCAATGGCGCACACATGGCAAAGGGGTTGTTTGTCGCTTTGAAGGATTAAATGACCGAGATGATGCAGCGCGTCATACCGGTTGTGAGATTTCTGTAAAGGCCGATCAACTTGAAGAGTTAGGTGATAACGACTTCTATTGGCGTGAGCTTATTGGTATGGAAGTGAAGAGCATTAACGGTTACCACTTTGGGCATGTAGATGCCTTAATGGAAACTGGCTCGAACGACGTACTACAAGTGAAAGCGAATGCTCGTGATGGTTTCGGTAAAAAAGAAAGATTGATCCCTTTAGTGGACGGTGACGTGGTTAAGAATATTGATCGCGAAACACGTTTAATTGAAGTGGACTGGGATCCTGATTTCTAACTGTTTGGAGATGTTGATATGTGGCTAGGAGTAATAACGTTATTCCCCGACATGTTTAAAGCTATCACCGAACAGGGAGTGACAGGACGAGCCGTTAAACAAGGCTTAATACAGTTGCAATGTTGGAATCCTCGTGATTTCACCCATGATAAGCATCGCACAGTTGATGATCGTCCTTATGGCGGTGGTCCTGGCATGTTGATGATGGTGCAACCACTACGTGACGCTATCGACGCTGCGCAAGCAGCGGCCGGTGGGGTTGCGAAGGTTATTTATTTATCGCCGCAGGGACGTCGTTTAGACCAAACTGGGGTACTTGAGTTGAGTACAAACGAGAAGGTAATTCTTATTTGTGGTCGCTACGAGGGAATAGATGAGCGGATTATCGAGTCACTTGTTGATGAAGAATGGTCCATTGGTGATTATGTATTAAGTGGTGGTGAACTACCGGCGATGACATTGATAGATGCAGTGTCGCGCTTTGTTCCCGGAGTATTGGGCAAGCAGGCCTCAGCCGAGCAAGACTCGTTTGCTGATGGATTACTTGACTGTCCGCACTATACTCGGCCAGA
>Ga0209292_1000927_pt1 | contig 37141 bp, 28 predicted proteins | sample GOMGulsemesocosm_2_FD_184634 | JGI IMG/M metagenome (GOLD analysis project Ga0209292, IMG submission 184634) | Methane-oxidizing microbial communities from mesocosms in the Gulf of Mexico - GOM9C Gulf of Mexico (SPAdes) (version 2) | ecosystem: Environmental > Aquatic > Marine > Cold seeps...
CATAGGTGTGAAGATGCTTTTGTTTGGTAGTACCAAACGTACTTCATCCCCTATAGTCACTTTTAATTTATTCGCTAACGATTGGCCTATTACCATCGAATACCTTTGTGTCGAGAGGTTATTCATGTTCCCGGCAACCATATGGGTATTGATTATATTTTTCTGTTCGAATTCAGGAATTATGCCTTGCAACAAGACACCTTGTAATCCCTTAGATGACTGGATTAGTGCTTCACTTTCAAGAAAAGGCGTTACTTGAAGGACATGGGGTTGGGTCAGTAACTCTTCCCTCAAAGTAGACCAATGCTGAGTATACAATTCACTACTCTTTTTGTTGCCTTGTTTACTGATTTCCGTACTAGCTTGCTCACTAGTAAAGTCACTGACAATAACATGCGGTACAATACCTAATATTCGCTTTTTTAGTTCACCTTCAAAACCGTTCATTACTGAGACCACGGTAATAAGTGAGGCAACTCCTAACAATATCCCAACAGTAGAGAAGAAGGTAATAAAAGAAACAAAACCGGTAGGGCTTTTACTGCGGCTATAACGTAGCCCGATGAAGATACTAATAGGTTGAAACATTAAGGTATTATTATTTTAGCTAAGACTAATTTAGAATGGTGTTTAGCATAACACAGTCATCATAATTGTCTGAGATAAATAGCCCCAGGGATATGTAAAGTTACAATTTTCTGTTATAAGTTCAGTTATACCCAAATAACATGGAAATGCTAGTTCCAGCTTCCTTAGGTATATACTATTATTTTTTATAAACTTGCCTCCTGTTTATAATACCACTCTCTTTAAAAATGGAAACAAACACCATGAGCCTTCTTACCCTCGAGCAAAAGCTAGCCCAATATCATGAGTTTTTTGCCATTGAACATCAGTTCTCCGTAAATATAATGACCATTGATGAAGCTGAAAGTAATAATTACGAGCACTTTTTAGCAACCATGCCCATACCATTTAAACTTGCAACTGATATGAATACCATTGACCAATCGGCCTTAAGATCTATACAAGGATTAGGCAATAGCGCCGCACAATTGGTTAGCTTTCTTAATCAACAATCACAAAAAATTGATTTACTTATAGGTTATATTCTTAGTCAGCAAGATGAGGTACAACACAGATACCAAGGTATAAAGTTTGGTGGTGGAGGCATAAAATTTATCGCGCCATCCGCATTTAACATAGGACAAGTACTAGAGATTAAAGTATTTCTACTGGAAAATAATTGTGCCTTATATTGTTATGGCGAAGTAATAGCGGTTGAGGCTGGTAATGGTGAATTTACTCATAAAACAACCTTTCGTTATATTAGAGAAGAAGATAGAGAAACATTAGTGCGTGCTAGCTTACATGAACAGTCGAAGCAATTACAAAAATTGGCTAAATTACGTAATCAAGAAAACGAGAAATAATACCCTTTTCAGCTTGTTGAAATAAAAATTGTATTTAAAGCTAAAGAATATTAAACACAAATTCGACTAATGGTTTGCTCTACTTCTTTTGAGGTTTGTAGCTGCTGACCTGCATGAGCAGAAACAGAGCCTAAACCGTTATTAATCTCATGACTTAGTGATACCACCGCTAACATGTTGTCGTTAATAGTTGCGGTAGCGCTTTGTTGTGCCAAGGTGCTACTGGCAATTTGTGAGGTTAAGTTATCAACTTCTTGAAAAGCGAAGCCTATCTGTTCTAGCGCACTAACCACCTCGCCCGAATGGACTAAGGAGTCTTGTGTTAACTTATTACCTCGATTAATACTATTAACCGCATTGGTAGATTTAGTTTGTAACCCCTCAACCATAGACTGTATTTCTACCGTTGACTCTTGTGTTCGATGAGCTAACGCCCTAACTTCATCAGCAACTACAGCAAAACCTCTTCCCTGCTCACCTGCTCGAGCTGCTTCTATAGCCGCATTTAAAGCCAACAGGTTAGTTTGATCAGCTATTCCTCTGATCACATCTAATACAGAGCCTATTCGGGCACTTTCGTCTTGTAATAAATCAAGTTCCTTCGACATATCAGCAACTTCACTAGCAACGGCTTCAATAGTTTCTTGGCTAGTGTTTGATGAGTTAACACCGTTCGCTAATGTCTCCATCACAGCGCTGGTTGTTTCACTTACTTGCTCAGCACTATTTGATAAACTCGTTGATGTATTAGCAACATCTTCTATAGACTCCGCCATTAAGGTAATTTTTCCGGCAGAGTCTTCCACAAGTTTAACGGAGTCTGACATCTGTTGAGACAACTGGGTCGACCCTTCTCTTAATACTTCTGATTCTTGACGAATGACACTTGCCACGTCAGCTAAACCTTCGATAAAATGACTCAATTCATTGGTCACCTCGCCAAGTTCATCATTTATTGCATCTTTTAAAGGCTCTGATGGAGCTTCCTCAGTGCTGACAACGACATCAAGATAAGCTTTGAGTTGAACTAAGCGCTTACTTAATATATGACGGGTAAAAATGTGACTTGTCACACTCTGCATGACAATCAGACCACAAAAGAAGGCAATAAAAGTAAACTTACTCTCAAAACGGTCAATCAAGAAAAGACTACAGATAAAAACTAAGCCTATTACGATGTTAGGAAGGAGGAGCTTAATTGATAACTTACTGAACATACTATTATCTCTAGTCAAATTTATGGTAATGCGCACTTTTTCTATAATAGAATAAACTACCTGTATCACGCTAAATTTGCTAGTATTTTCACTACTGTTTATTAAATAGGTACTTAACCTTAATGTCTGTCATTGCAATTATTATCACGGCTCTTGCTATCGGCATCATTGTTGGTGGAATTTTATTATTAAGAAAGTCAGCTACTAAGTTTAATTTAACAGCTGAGCAACTAGCTAAAGTTAAAAGTCGTAATGAAGCATTAGATAAAAAAGAACGGCAGAAAAAGTAAGGGGTTGACTAACACGGCTTATTAACTTCTATATAGTGTTTTGGTTCAGTGGTAAGAAAATTTTATTTTAATTAGGCCATGCACTTTAAATAAAGGCCTTTAAAAAATAACATCATCAAAAGCCTTTACCATTTGACCTCGACGAAACGCCCCAAATCGCCACCTTTTATTTTGATGGACAAAGCGAGTGTTTTTTTGCCAGTGTGGCAAAGTCAGCACCTTTATTAAGTAGTGCATTAAATTCTGCAGCTTGTTGTTGAGTTTTCACTAAAATATGTACTGCACATGCGCTAGCCACAACACGTTTACCTATGGGTTGGTAAACGTGTTGTGGTTATACTAAAAATGTAGATAGCAATTACCTTAATTATTTACTATTTTACCTGTTAAGAATCTATGCTTTTACAATTAAAACAATAGCGCGTTACAAATAATTACTTTTACTTACCTTTTTCATGACATAACATGTCATGAACTTTTTCACACTTTCAAAGCGGCTTACTTTTATGAGTACAATACAACACCTATTTGATAATAATAAACAATGGGCAGATCGAATTAACAAAGATGACCCCAGTTTTTTCCAAGGTTTATCTGAACAGCAGTCACCTAAGTATTTATGGATTGGCTGCTCTGACTCGCGAGTACCTGCCAATGACTTACTTGGCATGCAACCTGGTGAAGTTTTTGTTCATCGTAATATAGCGAATCAAGTTATTCATACCGATTTAAACTGTTTATCGGTTATTCAGTACGCTGTAGATGTATTGAAGGTACAGCATATTATTGTCTGTGGTCATTATGGTTGTGGTGGTGTTGGCGCTGCACTTGATAACAAAAGCCATGGTCTAATCGATAACTGGTTAAGGCATATAGAAGATGTTTATCGCTTTCATAAAGATGAAATGGATAAACTGACAGATGAAAAAGAACGTATTAACCTATTATGTGAGCTAAATGTGATAGAGCAAGTCGCCAATATATGTAATACCACTACTTTAGTTAATGCTTGGCAGAACAAACAAGATATTACTGTTCATGGCGTTGTATACAACTTACACGATGGTATTTTAAAAGACTTGAATGTATCTGCAAATAGTAAATAAAATAGCAGTTCTCTATCAGGGAAGCGCAATTAACAAAGTCAAAAAAGCCAGCAAACTAGATTAGTTTGCTGGCTTTTTAATGACTAAACCGAAAGCTATTTATATTATAAAACGCCACGTTCCATTTGGTTTAATTCAATAGATTTAAACAAAGTTGAGAAATTACCTTCGCCAAAACCTTGGTCATCAACACGTTGAATCATTTCAATAAAAATAGGGCCAAACAAGTTCTTAGTGAATATTTGCAGTAAGTAAGAATCCTGACCTTGGCTATCAACTAAAATTTGATGTTCTTTAATACGTTCTTTGTCTTCTTTTACCCAAGGTACTCGGTCAAATATTTCATCATAATACTCAGGAACAATATTAAGCGTATCAATAATTGAGCGGTCTAACTTATCAAGAGAGCCAACAAGGTCGTCAGTAATAAATGCTAAATGTTGCACTCCTGGGCCATTATATTCACCAAGATATTCATCAATTTGATTATCTTTATTACCCTTGCCTTCATTAATTGGAATGCAGAACTTTCCACATGGCGACTGTAATGCATAAGAGATCAGTGCGGTTTTAACACCCTTAATGTCAAAGTATCGGACTTCAGTGAAGCCAAAAACTTCTTTATAAAAATCAGCCCACTTATGCATAGTGCCTTGATAAACATTATTCGTCATATGATCAACAGCTAAAAAGCCTTTATCTTCTACTAATACAGGCTCTGCAATAGCTTCAAAGTCGGTATCGTAAATTAAGCCTTTATTACTACCTGATTCAGCAAAGTTTTCGATGAAATAAATAAGGCTATCACCAATACCAAAAACAGCAGGATAAGGGAGTTTATTTTCTTCATGTTCAGCTGATTTTGCACCACGTTTTACCGCTTCCTTAAAAGCAAAGTTAGCATCTTCAACACGCCAACCCATAGAGCAAATTGCTGGACCATGACTCTTAGCAAACTCTTTAGAGAATCCAGCTTTTTCTTTATTTAAAAGAAAGTGAATATCATTTTGATTAAAGTACTCAATATCACGGCCTTTCATCTTTTTAGTTTTAGAAAAACCAAAACCATAAAATGCTTTTTCCATAAAATCAGAGTCCGGTGTAGCATATTCAGTAAACTCAATTCCACAAAGTTTTAGTGGGTTGTTGTTCATAGTCATTATATTTCTCATCCATTCATATTCTTGTCTTAATTCTATTATCAAGGGCAAATGAAGGAAGCGAAAGCCTTGGTGACACGAGGCTAATAAAACGCTTGTAACAGATATTGTACGAGTATTTCATCAAAAACTTAGTTCACTGCTGACGAGGCTATACTAGTGCTAGCGGCTGAGTGTAAAAAATTGTATACAGCCTCATGTTAGACCGTATTAATCAAGCAGACAAAGCCAAAATAAGTATTCTCTTTTATCAAAAGGTCCGATTTAAACTGAAGGTAAGTAATAAAATTTACATCAATAAAACCAGAACTTTTTAATAAAACCTAAAATAGCTAGTTGATCTACCGCCAATTTTTATTACTAATTACAATTTAATTACATAAATTTCTTAGCAAAATTAGCCAGAGCAACTAACATTTAAGTAAGGCTGAAACATTTTGTACTTTAGCTTTATTAATGACTAGGTACTGATTTTTTTATCTATTTATCCTAATGGAAAGCATTGAGCTCTTTTGGAGGCGATTATGAGTATTTTTCAACATTTTCAGACACGTTATGAACAAGCCCAACAAGAAGAGTTTAGCTTGCAGGATTTTTTAACCATTTGTAAAGATGATCAACTAGCCTACGCCAGTGCATCTGAACGTTTGCTTACTGCCATTGGCGAGGCAGAAATGGTTGATACTGCAACAGATCCTAGGCTTAGTCGTATATTTTCTAATAGAGTCATTAAGCGCTACCCAGCTTTTATTGATTTTTACGGTATGGAAGAAGCCATTGAACAAATTGTTTCTTACTTAAAACATGCATCACAAGGTTTAGAAGAACATAAACAAATTTTATATTTATTAGGCCCTGTGGGGGGTGGTAAATCATCATTAGCTGAAAAATTAAAATCACTTATGCAGCAAGAGCCTATTTATGTATTGAGTGCCAATGGTGAACGAAGCCCTGTTAATGACCACCCTTTCTGTTTATTTGATGCTAATTCTGACGGTAAAATCCTAAAAGAAGAATACAACATTCCAGCGCGTTACTTGAATAATATTATTTCCCCTTGGGCTGCCAAGCGGTTACATGAATTTAAAGGTGATATTGCGAAATTTAAAGTGGTTAAGATTTACCCTTCTATTTTGGATCAAATTGCCATTGCTAAAACAGAGCCTGGCGATGACAACAATCAAGATATCTCTGCTCTTGTTGGTAAAGTTGATATTAGGCAGCTTGAGCATTTTGCTCAAAATGATGCTGACGCTTATAGCTATTCAGGTGCTTTGTGTAGAGCAAATCAGGGTCTTATGGAGTTTGTAGAGATGTTTAAAGCGCCTATTAAGGTGTTGCATCCTTTACTTACTGCAACACAAGAAGGCAACTACAATCCCACTGAAGGGCTATCAGCTCTACCCTTTAATGGCATTTTACTTGCTCACTCCAACGAGTCCGAATGGCAAACCTTTAGAAACAACAAGAATAATGAGGCTTTTTTAGACCGAGTTTATATTGTTAAAGTGCCTTACTGTATGCGCGTTTCTGAAGAAGTTAATATCTATAAGAAACTGCTCGAGCATAGTGAATTAAAGCGGGCACAATGTGCCCCTGACACCTTAGATATTCTTGCACAGTTTTCGGTACTATCTCGCTTAAAAGACCCTGACAACTCAAGCATATATTCTAAAATGCGCGTTTATGATGGCGAAACACTGAAAGATACCGATCCTAAAGCAAAGTCATATCAGGAATATCGTGATTATGCTGGTATAGATGAAGGAATGTCCGGTCTTTCAACACGTTTTGCTTTCAAAATTTTATCAAGAGTGTTTAATTTCGATAGTGTTGAAGTGGCGGCAAACCCTGTTCACTTATTTTATGTATTGGAGCAACAGGTTGAGCGAGAGCAACTGCCTAAAGAAACTACTGAGCGCTATATGGAGTTTATTAAAGGCTACTTAACACCACAGTATATCGAGTTCATCGGTAAGGAGATTCAAACCGCTTATTTAGAGTCTTACTCCGAATACGGACAAAATATTTTTGACCGTTATGTCACTTATGCTGACTTTTGGATTCAAGATCAAGAATACAGGGATGCAGAAACTGGCCAGCTATTTGATCGTCAATCGTTAAATGATGAATTAGAAAAAATCGAAAAGCCTGCTGGTATCAGTAATCCTAAAGATTTCCGAAATGAAATTGTAAACTTTGTCCTTAGGGCAAAAGCTAACAACAACGGTAAAAATCCAGCGTGGACCAGTTATGAAAAGCTACGTACTGTTATTGAGAAAAAAATGTTTTCAAATACAGAGGATTTACTACCCGTCATTTCATTTAATGCTAAGACTTCTACAGATGATCAACAAAAACATGATGATTTTGTCAAAAGGATGATGACGAAAGGCTATACCCAAAAACAAGTCCGCTTATTATCTGAGTGGTATTTAAGGGTTAGAAAGTCTTCTTAAGATGTTCTCTTTCGCAGAGTTATGATTAAGGCAAAAAGAGATAAGGAGAATACATGGCTAACTTTATTGATAGACGACTTAACAGTAAAAATAAAAGTACCGTTAATCGTCAGCGTTTTTTGAGACGCTATAAAAATCAAATCAAAAAATCAGTCTCTGATGCCATAAATCAACGTGGTGTGACAGATATAAATTCAGGCGAGAATATTATTATTCCCAAACGAGATTTATCAGAGCCCGTTTTCCATCAAGGAGATGGAGGAATAAAAGATAGAGTGCACCCAGGTAACGACCAATTTTCGCCGGGTGATAAGATTCCTCGTCCACCTAAACAGCAAGGACAAGGTGCAGGTCAAGGCGATGCAAGTGATAGTGGCGAAGGTGAAGATGAATTTACCTTCTCTATTTCAAAAGAAGAATATTTAAACCTACTTTTTGAGGATTTGGAACTCCCAAACCTTGAGAAAAACCAACTAGATAAGTTAATCGAGTATAAAACGGTGCGCAGTGGTTATTGCGCCGAAGGTGTCGCGTCTAATATTGATATAGTGAAGTCACTACAAGGCTCTATTGCACGTCGAATAGCGATGACATCATCTAAGAGAAAACAACTAAATAAGCTTGAGCAAACACTTATAGCCTTAAGTGATGACAAACATGATCATATTCAACAAGAGCGCGCCTTACGAGATGAAATTGAAGTTTTGAAAAACAAAATAGCGAAGGTGCCATTTATTGATACCTTCGACTTACGCTTTCGTAACTATGCTAAACAAGCAGTACCAACCTCCAAAGCAGTCATGTTTTGTTTGATGGATGTATCTGGCTCTATGGATCAGGCCACAAAAGAAATGGCAAAACGCTTTTATATTTTGTTGTATTTATTTCTTAGTCGCACCTATAAAAATATTGATGTGGTCTACATTAGACATCACACCCAAGCAAAAGAAGTCAATGAACATGAGTTTTTTTATTCTCAAGAAACAGGGGGAACTATTGCTTCGAGTGCTTTAGAGCTAATGAATGACATTATCAGTGAGCGATATAATGATAACCAATGGAATATATATGGTGCTCAAGCCTCTGATGGCGATAACTGGGCTGATGACTCTCCCCGTTGCCAGACAATTTTGCAGCAACAAATATTACCTAAAAGTAGGTATTTTAGTTATATAGAAATAACCCAAAGAGCTCATCAAACATTATGGAAGCATTATCAACAAGTAGAGCAGTCTCATAATAACTTTGCCATGCAACATATTAAATCTGTTGAAGATATTTATCCTGTATTTAGAGAGCTTTTCAAAAAAAGTTCACAAAGTGCCGCTTAACCCAAGCTTTAACTAAAGCTGTTTAACTAAATAAATGGGTGATTAATGACTAATAAAAATAATAGCGCTGAAACAGTAAAAGTGAAACCCTTAGACGATAGGCCTGATTGGACCTTTACGCTACTTGGCGAGTACCAGCAAGAGATAGCCCGGGTTGCTGACTTTTATCGTCTAGATACTTATACCAATCAGATAGAAGTGATCACGGCCGAACAAATGATGGACGCATATGCAAGTGTCGGGATGCCTATTGGATATAGTCATTGGACTTTTGGTAAAAAATTTATTCAAACAGAGCAAAACTATAAACGTGGTCAAATGGGCCTTGCTTATGAAATTGTCATCAACTCAAGTCCATGTATCTCCTACCTAATGGAGGAAAATACCATGACGATGCAAGCACTAGTGATGGCTCATGCATGTTATGGCCACAACTCCTTTTTTAAAGGAAATTATTTATTCAAGTCTTGGACTGATGCCAGCTCCATTATCGATTATTTATTATTTGCCAAAAACTATATTGCACAATGTGAGCAGAGGCATGGTATTAGTGAAGTCGAAGCAACATTAGATGCCTGTCACGCACTAATGAGCCATGGTGTTGACCGATATAAAAGGCCACAAAAAATATCACTCGATGAAGAGCTTAAGAGACAATCAGAACGTGAAGAATACCTTCAATCACAAGTAAATGCCCTATGGCGGACAGTGCCTAAAAAAGAACACCTTGAAAATGAAAAGAAATATACCTTTCCCAAAGAACCGCAAGAAAATATATTATATTTCATAGAAAAAAATGCTCCGCTACTCCAACCTTGGCAGCGGGAGATTGTCAGAATTGTTAGAAAAATCTCTCAATATTTCTATCCGCAAAAGCAAACCCAAGTAATGAATGAAGGTTGGGCTTGTTTTTGGCACTACACTATTTTAAACCACTTGTATGATGAAGGTTTAGTAACCGATAAATTCATGTTGGAATTTTTACATAGCCATACCAATGTTGTTGCACAACCAGAATACAACAGTAAGTATTACTCAGGTATAAATCCATATGCCTTAGGTTTTAATATGTTCATAGATATTAGACGTATATGTGAGCACCCAACAGAAGAGGATAAAGAATACTTTCCTGAAATTGCAGGAAGCAACTGGCTCGATACTGTGCACTTTGCAATGGAAAACTTTAAAGATGAAAGCTTTATCAGCCAATACTTATCACCAAAACTAATTCGTGATTTCAAGTTATTTCATATTCATGACGACAGTGATAATAACTATGTTGAAATTGGTGCGATTCATAATGAACAAGGCTATAAAAAAGTACGACATAATTTAGCAAATCAATATAACCTCAGCAATATTGAGGTAAACATTCAGATTGTTGATGCAAATATCGACGGTGATAGAGCGCTAACATTAAGGTATACACCACACAATGGTGTAGAGCTTGGTGACTCAAAGGATGAAGTATTAAAACACCTTCATTATTTATGGCACTTTGACGTTAACATTGTTCAAGCGATGAAATCAGGCGAAGACAAAGTGATTGCAAGTTGCCCACAAAAAAATAAAGACGATTAAAATCGTCTTTATTTGGGTTATTCATGATGTTAAAAGACTTAATCTTCAGATAGCTCTTTTAACACATCTTCTTTAAGGTCTGCCCACAGTTTCCCTGATTCAACACCGTACTTACGTACTGCCATGATTGATTCATCAAATTTGTTTTCTTTGGCAAGCTCAATAAGTGTTTGGTAGTACTCTCGAGATATTTCACGCCCTTTAGGGTGAGCAAAGTATAAACTACCGATACGTGAGTACAAACCTCTAAAACCATTTAAAATTAACAAGTAGATTGAGTTATCTGACGCAACAACTAAATCTTTATTTAGTTGATAATCAAACTGTGCAAAGGCTTCACCAGTATCTTCTATTTCTAAGTAACCTTCTAGCGATTCAATAGCCTTTTCGGGGTTGTTCTTTAATGCTCCTCGAATATAGATAGCACTAATATTAGTACGCGCCGATAATAAATTATCAACCAAATCAGGTATGCCTTCTTGATCTAACTGCGCTAATGTTTCTAGGATATTTAAACTCGAGGTTTCCCAGAAATTATTTACTTTGGTTGGTTTTCCATGTTGGATAGTTAACCAGCCATCACGAGCCAAACGTTGTAATACTTCCCTGAGGGTAGTTCGAGTAACACCAATAAGTTCTGATAGCTCTCGTTCGGCCGGTAATATCGAACCGGGAGGAAAACCGCCATTCCAAATTGACTCTACTATGTATTGTTCCGCAAATCCTGCTGGGCTTTTAGCTTTTATGACCATTGATTATTGTTACCTAGTGATGTTGTGGATAGGGGATATTAATCGACTGATTGTACCAGAAGTATAGTTACGCACAAGCACGTTAAAGATACAAGTCTATAAAATTATCAACTCACGTTAGTTTGTTATAAATCAAATTGATAATTACTATCAATAAAATTGATTCTTTTCAACACCATTATTGTGTCATTTAGTTAAAAATTTGTTAGAATCCCCGCCGAATATTAACCCCTAACCAACTGACAATTATACAGTCCATTTTAGTCTGTCTATTTTAGAGAGTAACATGAAACCTTTTTTATATGTTTTACTAGCATTATCAGCGGTGCTTTTCCCGAGCATGGCTTTTGCTTCAGAAACAGCACATCAGAATATTGATTTAACCAGTCACTGGATAGGCTACACTGCCATTGCTATTTTTGTGCTAGCTTACACGCTGGTAATTTTAGAAGAACAATTGCACTTAAGAAAATCAAAGCCAGTACTACTTGCTGCTGGTTTAATTTGGATTTTAATCGCAGCATATTATAGCGCTAATGGTATGCCACATGCTGCAGAAGTAGCTATTCGCCATAACTTCCTTGAATACGCAGAGTTATTCTTCTTCTTATTAGTTGCGATGACGTATATCAATGCACTTTTAGAGCGAAATGTATTTGATGCACTTCGTGATGTATTAATACAAAAGCGCTATAATTACAGAGCTCTTTTTTGGATTACAGGTATCCTAGCTTTCTTTATTTCACCAATCGCTGATAACTTAACCACCGCATTAATCATGTGTGCTGTGGTACTCGCTGTTGGTAAGGATGAACCAAAATTTGTTGCTATGAGTTGTGTGAACATTGTTGTTGGTGCTAATGCTGGTGGCGCATTTAGCCCGTTTGGTGATATCACCACGTTAATGGTATGGCAAAAAGGTATTGTTCAATTTAACGAATTCTTCGCGTTATTTTTACCTGCTGTTGTTAACTTTGTTATCCCTGCATTTATCATGCAATTCTTCTTGCCTAAAGGAAGTCCTACATCAAGTTCAAATAAAGCAACCCCAATTAAAACAGGTGGTTTAGTCATTGTTGGTTTGTTTATGCTTACCATTATTACTGCTGTCTCATTCCATAACTTCTTACACTTACCGCCAGTGTTTGGCATGATGTTAGGTCTAGCCTATTTAAAATTCTTTGGTTATTACATTAAGAAATCAGGTCAAGGTAAACTTAACACCTCTGACGTTCCTGCGGGTCGTACAAGAACAGATGATTTTGATATTTTCGATAAAATAGCTAAAGCCGAGTGGGATACCTTATTTTTCTTCTACGGTGTAATCTTAGCGGTTGGCGGTTTAGGCTTTATGGGCTACCTAGGCATGGCTTCAGCGTTTATGTACGGTGAGCTAGGTGCTACTAATGCTAACATTTTAGTAGGTATTTTATCTGCAATCGTTGATAACATCCCGGTCATGTTTGCGGTATTAACCATGAACCCTGAAATGTCACACACTCAATGGTTATTAGTAACGTTGACCGCTGGTGTTGGTGGTAGTTTATTATCAGTAGGCTCTGCTGCTGGTGTTGCGCTAATGGGACAAGCACGTGGTTACTACACCTTCTTTAGCCATTTAAAATGGACGCCAGTAATTTCTTTAGGTTACGCCGCAAGTATCTATGTACATTTATTAATAAACTAATAATGGCATTATATACTTACATTTATAATATAAATATAAGCTATAGAGATAAGCAATAAGCTTTATCTTCATGCTACTATCAAAAAGCTTCTATCTTATTAGAAGCTTTTTTTTTACCACTATTGTTAAAGGAGTTTTTGTGAATTACCTAAGCAAAATTACCACGAGTCAAAAGCCATGGTTACTACTTGCTATTTCGGCATTAGGTTTAGAGTTATCTGCTTTATTCTTTCAATATGTTTTGGATTTAGCACCTTGTATCATGTGTGTTTATCAACGCTTGGCTATTTTAGCTATTATCACTGCTGGTGCTATTGGTACTCTAGGTCATCAAAACATAATTGCCAGAACTATCGCCTATGTGATGTGGGCAGTTGGTGCTATTTGGGGACTAATCATTGCATTAGAGCATGTTGAAATGCAGGAGAATAGTGGCTCACTATTTTTTAGTTGCGAGTTTATACCAAACTTTCCAAGCTGGGCCCCCCTTCATGAGTGGATACCGTTTTTGTTTGAGGCAACAGGAGATTGTGGTGAAATTAGTTGGCAGTTCTTTGGTTTCAGCATGCCGCAGTGGATGATAGTTGTTTATGCCTTTTACACAATAGTGTTATCAATAGTGCTATTAAATCGTCTTATTTGTGCCAAGAAACCCTAAAATATTAGACTTAAGTCATACATTAATATGAAAAGAGAATATGCTATAATTTAGTGTATTCTCTTTAATATTGATAGGGTAAGACATTTGCCTGTAGTTTCCTTATTCCTTTTTTTGTTATTAACGTCTTTTAGCACTCTAGCTAATAAAAACTCACCAAATAACAACACATCAACTTCCACTAAAGTAATAAAGTTAGGCATGTCTAACGCGCTTAGTGGTCCCTCATCTAACTTAGGCAAGGATCTAAAGACAGGTGCAAGTATTTACTTTAACAATTTAAATAAGCATGGTGGTATTCATGGCAAGCCAGTTGAATTAATCAGTCTAGATGATGGCTATGAGCCAGAAAAAACCGTCATCAATACAAAGAAGCTGCTTGAACAGCAAGTACAGGCTTTATTTGGCTATGTGGGTACACCAACCTCATACGCTATTATGCCAACATTAAAAAAGAGCAAGATCCCCTACTTAATGCCATTCACTGGAGCTGATTTTTTACGTAACGCTACTACAAAAAATATCTTTAATTTACGCGCCAGCTATTATCAAGAAGTAAAAGCACAAATTGAATACCTAATTAACATTAAAGGACTTAAAAAAATTGCTTTGGTGATACAAGCTGACGAGTTCGGCTTAACAGCACAAAGATCCGTAAATAAAATACTTAAGGAAAATCAACTAAGCCTAACCTCAACTGCGCGTTATCGAAGAAATACTGACGATATTAAAAGTGCGCTAACTAAAATATCTTATCAACAGGTCGATGCCGTGATTTTTGTTGGCACTTACCAACCACTGATAAACCTAATAAATCTTGCCGATCAACAAAAGTTAGATGTGCTATTTACCAGTTTATCTTTCATTGGTAGCCACAATGTACTCAATCAGATTCCAAAGTCGAGTAAACTGATTTTAAGTGAAGTAGTCCCTGCCCCCAAAGAGTGCCTTTGGAAACTTTGCCAAGATTTTATAGCTGATATGCGTAGTGCAGGATATGAGAAGTTAAATAGAACCCAATTAGAAGGTTATTTAAACGCTTTTGTTTTTAGTGACGTTGCAAAAAACTGTAAAGAAGAAATCAGTAGTTCTTGCATATTACAAGAATTCAAGGAATATAAATATCAAGAAAGCGACCTCAACATAGACTTTGATAATGCCAACCGTCAAGGATTACAGCATGTTTATTTATCTTTTAGCGAAGGTGCGTCAAAATGACATTAACGTCTAGCTTTACTCACTGTCCATGTTTCAAAAATAGCGGCACTGATCACTAATAAGCCACCTATAATAGTTAGCAAACTAGGACGCTCATGTAATAGTAAAAATGCAAGCACACTACCATACAGTGGCTGCAAACATGAAATCAAACCGGCAGTCGTTGCAGATAAGTGTCTAAGGCTTGATGCAAATAAAGCGTGTGGCGTAGCAGTAAAAATGACACCTACCATTAAAAGTAATAACCAGTCATTTGCCGATACCTGCATAGGGGGAACTTCAACAAAAAGACATAACATCAAACAAGCGACTAGTGTTTGATACAGCATGGTATGAGGGCCAGAATAATGGGAGAAGTAATTTTTATGCAAAATATTTCTCAGCGCAAAAAATACCGCTGATATTATCCCGGTAATAATACCCAAAGTTACTTGATTGCCAAAGCTCACTTCAGGTATTAACAATACGATACCAATAACAACCACGAGCGCCGTGATCATATCTTTCATTTTAGGTCTAGACTTTGAAAATAACGGCTCTAGAAAAACAGTAATAACAGGGTAAGTAAAAAAGGCAATTATGCCAACAGTTACCCCCGCCATTTGCATACCGGCAAAATAAGTAACCCAATGTATGCCTACAACACAACCTAATAGTATGGCGACACCGTAGTCTTTCATACTTGCTAAGGTTAATTTTTTCTTTTGCAAAGTTAACAAGGTAAAAAGTGCAATGGCGGCAATGCCGGTTCTATAAACCGTAATATCTAGCGCTGGCAAACCAATGAGTTTAGAAAAAAGTGCTGTGCCACCAAAAAGAAAAACAGCAATATGCAAGTAAAGCAAGCTTTGCTGCTCAGCTTTGATTGATGAGGAAGTTTCAGAAGTATCTGTCATTATATAAACCAGTGAATATTTGTAGTTCCAAACGAATTAATCAATATCGTTAAGTGGCCAAATAACGATATGATCTTCAAAACTATCAATACTAACTTCATTATCTTTGACTATTTTACCTCTAACCGACATACCAGCTTTATGCATAGCCGATTTTTTTCCTTTATGCAGTAAGGGATGCCATGAAGGCATACCGCGCCCTTCTTGAAGACGACGATAAGTACAGCTTGGCGGCATAAAAAACACCCCCTCAATATTATCTTGTGTTAAACGTACACAGTCAGGAACTAAGGTAGTGCGTTGCTCATACTTAGAACACTGGCAAGATTTTTCATTGAGTAAATGACAAGCGATATTTGAGTAGAAAATCTGTTCACCTTCATTTATATGATCGGTAGGCAAAAGCTCTGTCTCTTCGTCGGTATGTTCATCATCGATAAACTTATTCAGACAACATTTAGCACAACCATCACATAATGACTCCCATTCTGGCCGAGTCATTTCTGTTAGCGATTTAGTTTGCCAAAAAGGCTGTTTTTTCACGTTTTCTTCGGTCATTTACTACTACTTTATTGCTGATTAATTTATTTGTTTATTGCACAGGTGGAAATTTAATGCGATCTGATAGATGGCCAACGGAGCTGACAAAATAATAGGATAAGTTCCAATGCATTAAACTTTTATAGTTATCATAAGCAAGATAAACACGGCCATTCTTATCATCAGGAAAAACTAATGCCGCCTTTATATCAACTGTCGGTAGATTAGTACCATCAGCGCGCCTGACACCTAATGCTTGCCACTGCGATAGTGTCCTTTCAGTTTCAGCCCATGCCTTTAACCAATTTTTGCGACTACCGGTGTTTTTTGGAATAGCTAACGTGTAATCAAAGTCTTTGGGTAACTTAACTTGACGTCCCCAAGTTAACTCATCATTCCAGCCTTCTTTTTGTAAGTAATTTGCCATAGATGAAAAAACATCAGTTTTATTTTGCCAAATATCTTTCTTACCATCACCATCACCATCAACTGCATAGCTTAAAAATGAAGTTGGCATGAACTGATTTTGTCCCATAGCCCCTGCCCATGAGCCTTTCATATTATCGCTGCTAATATGACCTTGCTCTAAAATAGTTAATGCTGCCATTAACTGTTTTTTAAAAAACACTTCACGGCGTCCTTCATAGGCTAAGGTCGATAACGCAGAAACTACATTGTAGCCACCTGTAAACTTACCGAAATTAGTTTCAAGGCCCCATAAGGCAACAATAAACCTAGGCTGAACTTGATACTTATCGCCAATTTGAGTTAATAACTCTTTATGTTCTTTATAAAGTGCCCTCGCCTTATCTACCTTCCATTTTGGTACTCGTTTAGGTAAATAAGTATCCAGTGTTTCTACATTTTCCGGCTGCGCTCTATCCGCTTTAACTGCGCGTTTATGAAACTTAACGTTAGCAAAACTTTCATCAATCAACGCTTGGCTAAAGCCTTTTGATAGTGCCTCAGCTTTTAGTTCAACAACATAGTTAGCGAAACCTTCTTCCGTTAGCTCAGCCTTCGCGGCCATCGATTGAGTGACAGTGCCCAGTGAGAGTACTGTCGTCAACAACATCTTAGCGAAGTATTTCATTATTACTCTCCTTGATCTTTTTGGGCAATCATTGCCATTTTATGTCCCTTTAATAAATCTTCTTCTGGTGGTGACAATTGAAGGTAAAAGCCTTGTTCAGTTAAATTTGTCTTCACTTTTTCTAAATCGGCCATGCCAAGCTTCGTTTTCGTAGCTAAGTTAGTCAGAGTTACTAATGTTGGAGTACCGAAAGTTTTCATTAATGCCTCTGGTACTGCTGAGAAGTCGTCGCGCGTTTTAACAAAAAGGTAAGTTTGGGCTTTCTTGGGACTTTTATAAATTGCACATAGCATAATGGAGACCTATAGATAATTTAGAATATATCGTTGAGTATTGAATATATCATGAGCCATGAGTGAACCCCATAGTGACTCGGTGAATTAATGTAATCAACGATGTTAATTAGAATGTAAAATAGAAAATGCCTTACGTTAACAGCCTGAGTTAGCAGTATTTTGGGCTCAGGTTATTAAGTAATGACATTGGACTGGTTGTTTAAATTCTCACGATTTGAAATCTTGCTCTGCAAAAGCTATCAACGGCTGACCAAATAAGTCATTACGCCAAGTTGATAAAAGCTCAACCCTGATCGCACTATCTCTCGCGCCGTTAATATCAAACTGCCAAGTTAAGAATTGATTGATTTGCTTTTTAGAAGCAACATTTTCTATTGTTAAGCCATTACGTTCCCCTGCAAGTACTAAGAAAGCTTTCACTTTTTTAAATATTTGTTTATAACCAGGGTATTCATCTAGACGATTAATTTTTTCTGGGTAATCACTTATTGCAGCAGTATCCGCTTTAGCTAACACCACCAACATGGCTTTGCCTTTATGACGAATATCAAGGGCATCAACCCCTTCTAAGTTTTGCATTGCGCCAATACTTGCAGGGTTACTTTGTGCCAAAGCCATCAAGGTTTGATCTTTGGCAACAAAGCCAATAGGTAAATCACGTTTTTTCGCTTGCTCAAAGCGCCAAATTGCCAAGTACCTTAGGGTATTAAGTTGCTTAGGGTTTAAACGCCAACTCATTTTTATATTGAGATATAGCTCATTTTCATCCACTGGTGTGAATTTTTTGTCAATCATGTTTTGCGTTTCTAACTTTGCAAACGCTAAGAAACCAGTTTCAGTTAATTCGGCTAATAATTTAGGGAAAATGGTAAATAAATGGTCAACATCAGCGCTTGCATAAGCTAACTGCTTTTCCGTTAATGGCCTTTTAGTCCAATCCGTTCTAGATTCTGATTTATCTAGTTCGATATCAGTATAATGTTTTACCATAGCGGCATAACCCAATGATAATCCATGTCCTAAAAACGACATCATGATCTGACTATCAATTAAATTTACCGGTTTACAGTTTCCTGCAGTCAAAAATACTTCTAAATCCTCAGAGCAGGCATGTAAGACCTTGGTAATATTAACGTCGGTTAATAATTGCCAAAACGGACTTAAATCATCAATAGCAAGCGGATCGATTAATGCTAACTGCTCACCATCACAAACCTGGAGTAAACCAAGCTTGGCATATAAGGTACGCGTGCGAACAAACTCAGTATCAATGGCTAACACTTTCGCTTTAACTAGTTGCTCACATAATAAATTTAAACTTTGCTGATCTTCAATCAATTGATAATGCATTATATTAACTTCTACTACGGCTATTTATGACGGCGACGCGTACTTTGATTGTGACGCTGTTGATGCTTTTTAACTGAACGGCGAATTCGACGACTCTTGGCATTGTCCATCGCCTTCTCATCAACTTTAACTTTACTTTCTATTTCAGGTGCCAAGTCAACTAACTTACGGTAATAATTCACTTCTTTTAATGCTAACTCTCTCCAACCACCCAGCGGTAATTGACGCTGCATTTCTAAATCACCATAACGCACTCGGATAAGGCGACTTACTTGTACTTCTTGGCTTTCCCATAAACGACGAACTTCTCGGTTACGCCCTTCAGACAGAACAACATGGAACCAATGGTTTCGACTTTCACCGCCACGGTAAGTGATTTTTTGAAAACGTGCGGGACCATCTTCTAATTCAACACCTGCACGTAGTCTTTGCAACATAGCTTCGTTAATTTCACCAAAAACACGCACAGCATATTCACGCTCTACCTTTTTAGATGGATGCATAAGTCTATTGGCAAGCTCACCGTCTGTGGTAAATAACAGCATACCTGAAGTGTTGATATCTAAACGGCCAACCGCAACCCAACGACCCGTTTCAAGCGGAGGAAGACGATCAAAAACAGTAGGACGTCCTTCTGGATCTTTACGTGTACACATTTCGCCTTCTGGCTTGTTGTACATCAAAACACGGCAAATATCTTCATCTTGTGCGGTTAATTTAACATGATGACCATCAAGCCTGATTTGTTCGGTACCAGCAATTCGATCCCCCAAAAAAGCGACTTTTCCGTCAATGCTAACACGCCCTTCACTAATCATCTTTTCCATTTCACGACGAGAGCCTTTACCAGCACGAGCTAATACTTTTTGAACTTTTTCAGAATCTTTATGTTTCGCCGTTTGAAAATGAATTTTCTCTTCCTTTACGGGCTCTTTCTTAGCTTGACCTTTTTTGGCCAAACCTTTTTTCCCCGTGCCAGTTTTTGCACTATCCTTTGACAAGCCTTTTTTCCCGCTGCCTTTTTTCTCAGTGCCACGCGTACCATATTTTTTATCAATTGCAGCGTCTTTACTCGTTTTTTTCTTATCAACCGTCATGTGTTTTTTCTCTGTTACGTCAGTAGCAGCTCCCTTGTAGCTAACTTCTGGCTCATTGTTCTGATTGCTTAGTTAACTATTACTAAGGTATTGCTAAGCATAATTTTTTTACTTAAATTATTACCTAAAGACTAACTTAACTAATAGCTACTCAAATGGAGAAGGGTCACCTTCACCTACTCGTATGATTTCAATACTGTCATTAGAAAAATCAACAACCGTCGTTGGGTGTTCACCTAAGTGACCACCGTTAACGATAAGATCAACTTGATGCTCTAATAAATCTCGAATTTGTTCAGGATCATATTCAGCCATATCTTGGCCTGGCATGATCAAACTGGTAGACATTATAGGCTCTGAGAGTTCCGTCAACAAGGCTTGCGCAATAGTATTATCAGGTACTCTAATACCAATAGTTTTCTTTTTAGGGTTAAGGAGTCTTTTGGGGACTTCCTTACTGCCCTTGAAGATAAAGGTATAAGCGCCTGGAGTATTAGCCTTTAATAACCTAAAAGCACTATTATCAACCCGAGTATATTCCGAAATTTGTGATAAATCTTGGCATACCAAAGTGAAATTATGATCTTTATTGATGTCTCGAATTTTACAAATACGTTCTAACGCTTTTTTATCACCTAAGTGACAACCTAAGGCGTAACCCGAATCAGTCGGATATACAATAACGCCACCTTGTTTGATGATGTCTGCCGCTTGTTTCATTAAGCGACCTTGAGGATTATCTGGATGTACATAAAAAAACTGACTCATAAGATCTTCCTATATTTTAATAACTTGTTGTGAGTGCATACTTACATCGTTTCCATTCATTAACTTTTAATCGCCACTTTACTGCCACTGCGCCCAAACAGGCGTAGCACCAACCGGCATAGTAAGGTTTCGACCTAAATCACTCCATTTATTAGGGTAATGAAAATCAGATCCCATCGAGGCATATAAATTATATTCTTGGCAATATGCCAACATTTTTTTTCTTTGTTCTGGATTCATTTGTGGTAATACGACTTCTAAGCCATCACCAGCCACTTCAGCAAAATGAACAATCAAACGTCGTAACCACTTTGCTGATAAATCGTATCGAATGGGGTGGGCCATTACCGCACTGCCACCTGCTTTGTGAATAGCCTGAACCGCTTCTTCAATGCTACACCATGTCGGTTTTACGTATGCTCGTTGCCCTTTTGAACCCTTCTTACCAATATATTTATCAAAGGCTTGTTGCATAGTACTAACATGCCCTTGCTGATGAAGTATTTTGGCAAAATGTGCGCGAGTAATTGAGCCTTCGCCAGCCATAGCCTTAGCATCTTCATATATTGTAGGGAAACCACATTTAGCTAACTTCTCCCCCATTGTGATAGCCCGCTGTTCTCTTGCTTGTTGTTGTTGCTCAATGAGTGCGGTTAATTCAACGTTATTTCTGTCGATATTAAGGCCAACAATGTGAATTTCAAATCCTTGCCAGGCGGTGGATATTTCTATGCCATCGATGAGTTTTAGTGGAATATTTTGCTCTTCAATATACCGTTGCGCTATATCTAGTCCAGCGACAGTATCGTGGTCAGTTATAGCGAGCACATCAATTTGAAAGTTAACGGCCCTATCTATCAAGCTTTGCGGCGACAATGTACCATCAGAGCATTTGGTATGACTGTGCAAGTCGATGCGTTTATGGGCAAAACCTTCGGTTTTTACTATCTGATGAGGGAAATCAATGGTTGACAGCAACGCCATAATAAGGTCTTCTATAGGGGTAAAACTCAGTGTTATGATAAGTTTACTGATAACTACAATATAATGATACTCTTTCCTTAATAAATACAGCTAATGTAAATATTAAGATAGCGATACAAAAGGCTTTTATAAATGAACACAGCAATAACAAATTTAACATTAATTTTATGGTGGCATAACTCAACATAACGGGTTGTGATATTTGCGTGTATCTGAAAGTCAGATTAAATCAGGTAATAAATTTCAAAAAACCCGCTAAATTTAGCGGGTTTTTTACGTTTAAAGCTATTAGAAATTGTATACAATAGCTGTGTAGCTAAAGTTCTAACGAAATAGAATTAACAGGATTAAAAATGAATAAGACAAAAACATGGTTTATTTGGTGGCTGTTGCCAATTTATGCAGGCTGACAATTCCCTTTAAATAAATTAAAAGAAGTATAAACATGACTCAAACATTACCAAGCAAAAAACCTGGTGAATCACAGATAGAAGTGACTACCATCATAGATAGTGCTTGCTATCAAAGTGATCCATTAAGTGTTTACCAATTATTATGCCACCAACAACAGCATAATATTTTATTAGAATCTGCCGAAATTGATAAAAAGCATTTATTAAAGAGCTTATTATTAACTGATGCTGCCGTTAAGATTGTCTGCAACGGCAATACAGTGACTTTTTCAGCTTTATCTGTAAATGGCGAAATCGCCATTAATTTTGCTGCAACTCAGCTAAGTTCACACGCTCAATTAGTTTTTGCTGATGATAAAAAATCGTTTACAGCCTCTTTCGCTGAAATACCGACAGAGCTAGATGAGAAAGCACGTTTAACTGCAGTTAACCCCTTGAAAAGCCTGCGATTATTTAATCAGTTAACCCATGCAGAAAGCCACCCTTTCGCTGTATTTTTAGGTGGTGCCTTTGCTTTTGACCTTATGGGAATAGCAGAGAATTTACCCCAAGTTCTAGATGGTGACAATACCTGTCCTGATTTTGTGTACTATTTGGCTGAAACTTTGGTTGTTATTGATCATGAGCTTAAAACTACCGAAATTATTGGCAATGCCTTTAGTGACAACACTACTGAAGAGCAGCGTAGAGAGACATGTGGACGTGTTGCTCAAATTAAAGAATTATTAAGTAAGCCAATTAAGGCTGAGCATGTTGCTCACCTCTCCCCTTTAGATGAAAACACTAACATTAAGCAAGGGAATGTAGACAAGGTTAACGTCGATATTAGTGATGAGGGTTTTTGTGAAATAGTTGACCAGCTAAAAGAAAATATTCGTGCTGGAGACATTTTTCAAGTAGTCCCTTCTCGTACCTTTACTCTTCCCTGCATCGACTCAATTGCCTCCTATAAGGCACTAAAGCTTAGCAACCCTAGTCCCTATATGTTTTACCTTAAAGATAGCGACTTTTGTATTTTTGGTGCTTCTCCTGAGTCTGCAATTAAATACCAAGCCAATAACCGTCATGTTGAAATATATCCTATCGCTGGCACACGTCCACGCGGCTTTGATAAAAATGGTAAAATTTCTTTAGACTTAGACAGTCGTATTGAGCTCGAACTTAGACAAGATAAAAAAGAATCTGCAGAACATATTATGCTGGTAGATTTAGCGCGTAACGATATTGCTCGCGTATCTCAACCTGGAACACGTTATGTAGCAGACTTACTTAAAGTTGATCGTTACTCCCACGTAATGCATTTGGTCTCAAGAGTTTGCGGTACTTTACAGACCGATCTAGATGCGCTGCACGCTTATCAAGCTTGTATGAATATGGGCACACTCTCTGGCGCACCTAAAGTAAAAGCGACCTCTCTTATTAGAGAAGTAGAAGGTAAGAGACGCGGTAGTTATGGCGGTGCAGTTGGCTATTTAACCGGTACAGGTGAAATGGATACTTGTATTGTTATTCGCTCAGCCTTTGTTAAAGATAACATTGCGCAAGTCCAAGCGGGTGCTGGTGTTGTTTATGACTCAGATCCTATTAGCGAAGCGAATGAAACCCGACAAAAAGCGCAAGCGGTTATCAGCGCCATCATTTGTGCAAATAAAAGCGTAAATACCACTGAAAATGCTAGTACAGCTTCTAAGGAGCAAACACATGACTAAATTATTTATGCTCGATAACTTAGACTCTTTTACGTATAACTTAGTTGATGAATTTCAATGTTTAGGATTTGAACCAAGTGTCTATCGTAATACCCTCAGTGCTGATTTTATCTTTGAAAAAATGCAAGAGCATACACAAAAAACTTCAGAGCCTGTGTTATTAGTATTATCTCCAGGTCCAGGAGAGCCAAGTAAAGCGGGTTGTTTGATGGCACTCATCAAAAAGTGCGCTGGCCGCATTCCAATGCTAGGCATTTGTTTAGGTCATCAAGCATTAATTGAACACTATGGTGGTCAGGTAGAGCGAGCTGACGAGATAGTTCACGGCAAAGCTTCTAATATTACCCATTCTGGCACTGGCGCTTTTAACAATATTCAAAATCCACTGCCCGTTGCCCGTTATCACTCTTTGGTCGGCAATAATATTCCTGCTGAGTTAGACGTAATCGCTGATTACAACGGTATGTGTATGGCAATTAGCAGTGATAAAGATGCGATTTTAGCCTTTCAATTTCATCCCGAATCTATATTAACTACCTTTGGTGCCACATTACTGGCACAAAGTATTCAACATTTACTCAATTTAGCGCCAGCGCTGAATAACAAAGTTACCGGAGCATAGTATGACCAGTCCTCATAATAGTAGCCCAGCTAACACTACATCTGAAAATATCAACAATATTTTACCCTCGTTAGTTGATGGTAATGATTTAAGCCAAACACAGAGTCATGATTTTTTTCAGCAAGTACTGCAAGGCAATATCGAACCCGCATTAATGGCCAGTGTATTGACGGCATTAAAAATCAAAGGTGAAACCCCTGAAGAAATTGCTGGTGCGGCAATTGCTATTCGCAGCGCAGCAACAACTTTTCCTGAACGTAACAGTGAACAAGTAACAGTTGCTGATTGTGTTGGTACTGGTGGTGATGGTGCTAATACCATTAACATTTCTACCACGGCAGCAATTTTAGCTGCAGCTTGTGGTTTAACGGTAGCTAAACATGGTAACCGCAGTGTATCAAGTATGTCTGGCTCTGCCGACTTACTCGAAGCTTTTGGCGTTAACTTATCAATGTCGCCTGAAACCGCAAATAATTGTTTAGCACAAGCAAACATATGTTTTTTATATGCACCAGCCTATCACTCAGGTTTTAAGCATGCAGGACCTGTTCGTAAGGCTATGGGTATCAGAACCTTATTTAATATTTTAGGGCCACTGGTTAACCCAGCAAAACCTAATATTATGCTACTTGGTGTCTATACTCCTGAGTTATTAATGCCTATGGCTAAAGCACTTCAACTTACCGGGGTAAAACGTGCCTTTGTTGTACACGGTAGTGGTCTTGATGAAATAGCTTTACATGGGGAAACTCAGGTCGTTGAAATCAATCAAAGTGAGTTAGTTAAACGTACTATCAAGCCAAGTGATTTTGGACTAGATAGCTATTATCTTGAAGATATTAAAGGTGGTACACCACAAGAGAATGCCGCGATTATCAAAGCTATTTTATCAGGTAAAGGTGAGAGCGCACATAATGCTGCAGTCATCATTAATTGTGCAGCACTATTATATTTACATGATAAAGCAGAAACACTTAATGAGGCTGCGCAATTGGCAGCAGAAGTACTTAGTTCAGGCAAAGGCTTACAAACATTAGAGAAACTTGTTGCCATCTCTAACGAAGAAACGAATGAAGTAACAGTTAAAAACGGAGCAAGCAAATAACATGGCCAATATACTTGAGCAAATAGTCCTTGATAAGCGCATTGAAATAGACGCGCTTAAGCTTGCTAAACCATTAACAAGCTTTATTGACCAACTTGTCCCTACAACTAAAGATATGTATGCGGCTTTAACGAGAACAGAAGATAAACCTTATGCGGGTTTTATTCTTGAGTGTAAAAAAGCCTCACCATCTAAAGGTTTGATCCGTCCTGACTTTGATGTAAAAGCTATCTGCCAAACTTATGATAAGTACGCTGCAGCCATTTCAGTGTTAACGGATGAAAAGTATTTCCAAGGTAACTTCGACTACCTGAAAACAGTGACTGAATCGGTAAAATGTCCAGTACTTAACAAAGATTTCTTTATTGATAGCTACCAAGTGTATTTAGCAAGGTATTATGGCGCAGACGCCATACTACTTATGCTCAGCGTATTGTCTGATGAAGAATACCTTGAGTTAGCTAGTGTTGCTGAGCAATACAACTTAGCGGTGTTAACTGAAATTTCTAATGAAGAAGAACGCGATAGAGCAATCAAGCTTAACGCTAAAATGATCGGTATAAATAACCGTGATTTACGCGATTTAAGCACTGATATTGCTCGTACTTTTGACTTTGCACCAACGTTACCCAACGATCGCATCATCATTTCAGAATCGGGGATTTACAACAACGCACAAGTGAGAGAGTTAGCCCCTGCTGTTGATGGTTTTTTAGTGGGCAGCTCGTTAATGGCACCTGATAACAATCCTTATCAAGATATTGACTTAGCTTGTCGTAAACTTATTTTTGGTAATAACAAAGTCTGCGGCCTTACCGATGCAAAATACGCAACTGCTGCTGCAAATTCCGGTGCACGTTTTGGTGGTCTTATTTTTGCTGAAAAATCGCCTCGTTTTGTCACAAAAGCACAAGCACAAAGTGTTATAGAGGCAGCGCCTAAATTAGAGTACGTTGGTGTTTTTGTGAATCATAATCGCAGTGACATTATTGATTTAGTTAAGACTTTACAGTTACGTGCAGTGCAGCTACACGGTAGTGAAGATGAGCAGTATATTGAAGCATTAACAGCAGAACTTGCTCAAAATGATTGTAGTTTTTGTCAAGTATGGCAAGCCAGCCCTGTTGCGCAAAGTGTGCCCTTACTTAGCAAACAAGTTAGTCAGCACGTTTTAGATGGTCAAAGCCCAGGTAGTGGCAAAGCCTTCGACTGGCAAGTGTTAGCGTTAAGTGAACAAGATTTATCAAGCAGTTTTTTAGCTGGCGGATTAAACAATGACAATATCAACCAAGCCATAGAGCAGTTAACCCATAGCGATTTATTTGGCCTAGACCTTAACTCCGGTGTTGAATCTAGCCCTGGTATCAAATCAAGTGAAAGACTTGCACAAGTGTTTTCACAAATTAGGAATTATTAAGATGAACAATGATAAAACAACAGCTGACAATTCAGCAGTTAAAGAAACCTTACCAGCTTATTTTGGTGAGTTTGGTGGTATGTTTGTTGGTGAACTTTTAGTTCCTGCCCTAGAGCAACTTGAACAAGCCTTTATTGAGTCTCAAACTGATGAAGAATTTTTAACTGAGTTTAATAACTTATTAACGAAATATGCTGGTCGTCCTACCCCTTTAACCTGTTGTCGTAATATAGTCAAAAATCCATTGGCTAAGATTTATTTAAAACGTGAGGACTTACTACACGGTGGCGCCCATAAAACTAACCAGGTTTTAGGGCAAGCATTACTAGCTAAGCGTATGGGTAAAACAGAAATCATCGCTGAAACAGGCGCTGGACAACACGGCGTTGCAACAGCAATTGCTTGTTCATTGTTAGGTCTAAAATGTAAAGTTTACATGGGCGCAGTTGATTGTCAGCGTCAACAGCCTAATGTATTTCGCATGAAGTTAATGGGCGCTGAAGTTATTCCTGTAACTGCGGGCTCTGGTACATTAAAAGATGCTGTAAATGAAGCCTTACGTGACTGGTCTGCTAATTATGAAAATGCACACTATTTATTAGGTACTGCTGCGGGTCCTCACCCATTCCCAACTATCGTTCGTGAATTCCAAAAAATGATCGGTGAAGAAGCTAAAGTACAGTTTCTTGAAGAAGAAGGTCGCATGCCTGATTATGTTATTGCTGCTGTTGGTGGTGGTTCAAACGCAATAGGTATGTTCCACGACTTCATTCATGAAGAAGGAGTGAAGCTAATTGGTGTTGAGGCCGGTGGTAAAGGTATAGAAACTGATGAACATGGCGCGACCCTTGTTGCAGGTTCAAAAGGTATGTTACACGGCAATTACACTTACATAATGCAAGACAAATTCGGTCAAATTCAAGAGTCTTATTCGGTTTCGGCTGGCCTTGATTATCCCGCTGTTGGACCGCAGCATGCATTTTTAAAAGAGACAGGGCGAGCTCAATATGTTGCCATTAATGATGATGAAGCATTAGCTGCTTTTCAAGCTTTAGCGAAAAGTGAAGGTATTATTCCAGCGCTTGAGTCATCTCATGCCCTTGCCCAAGCATTAAAAATGGCAGAAACAGCCACGACAGAAACTATCTATTTAGTTAACTTATCTGGTCGTGGTGATAAAGATTTAGCGCACGTTCATGCTATTTTATCCCCAGAAGAAGCAGCATCAGCGGCACCAGTTAAGCACAGAGGAGAAGCATAATGAGTAACGCAAACATTCAACAAGTAGGTGCACGTTATCAAGCTTCATTTGCCGCATTAAAAGAAAAAAATGAAAAAGCATTTATTCCTTTTGTCATGATTGGCGATCCTAATGCTGAGCAATCTTTTGCTGTTATCAAAAGCTTAATTGATGCCGGTGCTGATGCGCTAGAGTTAGGTATCCCCTTTTCAGATCCAAGTGCAGATGGCATAACCATTCAAAAGGCAGCTCTTCGAGCTCTTGGCGCTGGTATCAATACCGATATTTGTATTGATATTTTAAAACAAGTTCGAGAATATGCGCCACAAATACCTATTGGTTTATTACTTTATGGTAACTTGGTTTTTGCTCGTGGCATTGATACTTTTTATAAAGATATGAGTGAAGCAGGTGTTGATTCTGTTTTAATTGCTGATGTACCAATTCGTGAGAGTGAGCCATTTAGGGAAGCAGCTCTTAAGCATGGCGTAGCCCCTATTTTTATCGCACCGCCTAACGCCTGTGATAACACTTTACGTGAAGTAGCCTCTTATTCTCGTGGTTATACTTATGTTTTAAGTCGTGCAGGTGTTACTGGCGTAGATAGTGCTGATAGCCCAAAAAACACAGTAAACAGCTCTGCCAATCAGTTGATTGAAGATCTAACAAAATATCACGCTGCGCCGCCTGTATTAGGCTTCGGTATTTCAACACCACAACAAGTTAAAGAGGCATTAAAAGCTGGAGCGTTAGGTGCCATCAGTGGCTCCGCTGTCGTTAAAATCATTGAAGATAATCTTAATGATGATAACAAGATGGTCAGTGATTTAAGCCTCTTTGTTAGTCAGATGAAAGCAGCAAGTAGGTAGCCATATTGTAGGAATATAAATTCGTAAACTGAAATTAAAAGGAGCTATTTTTTTGCTCCTTTTTTATGCCTGATTTGTTCTTAAATATTAGTTTTCTTCTTATAACATTAAAGTTTCTTTTTACTTAGGAAAACTCAAGCTTTACAAAAATGGAGCATTTCCATAACTATGATTAAAATAAATTTGAATTTTATTTGTACTACTTTTGAGCTGCTAGACTTAAAAAATCAAGCCACCAACTTATTGAATACAATATACTTTACTTGTTTTTTCACCAGAAAATTTCCTTCCTCTAATATAAAAAGGCATGCATTTCAAATAATTAATCCACTTTTTCATACTTGAGGTAAGCTACAAACAGTGCTAGTTTCGTTGCTTAATCAAGCAAGATATAAGTATATAGTACATGAAAAATATAAAAGTAGTCGCGCTATCAGTAATCGTTGTAACGCTAGGGGCATATACTTTTTTAATGCCATTTAATGACGAAGGCGCAGAAAAAACTACAGCAACACAATCCGAAGTTACTCAGCAAGTTAAAGCTCCAATGCGTGACAACACAATAAAAGTGGCTAAACAAAGCCTACCTGTAGAACATGGAATTGCTGACGAAAAGGGTAGACAAATCGGTGTAGCACCCCAGCGATTAAGAGCGGCTCCACCTCCTCCAACAGCCGCAACTCAAGATAGTCGCTATAGAAAGAGCGCTCACCAGAATGCAAATGAGCATGGTAAAGAAAGAAATCACACTGCGCATAGCAAAAATACTGCCAACTCTCCTCCACCACCAACGGGTGCAAATAGAGGCTAGTGTTAAAAACCTCTTGATAGAGGTTTTTTTATAACTTTACTGGGACTATTCATTTATCATGTTTAGATTAATAGCAACATGCTAAATATCTAGGCATAGCAGAGTTTGTAACTGTCTTAGTCTACTCGAGTAGGCATGTTTTATAATAATTCAGCCAGTTCTCAGATTTTACAGTACTTTATACTTATTGACCGGATTATCATTTCCTCGTTTTACCCATCAGATTTACTACTTGAAAAACACCAATGTTTTTAACAAATATTTAACGCAATAATGGTTGTTTTTTTACATTGTAAAACAATAGCTTGCAGCAATTTTATGTTGATATTACAAGCTAAAGCCTACTTTACCGGCAATTCCCGTTGTTTTTTTAGTATACAAACATCGCGATCTACAATATATTGCATACAATATATAAATACATTTGATTACACTTCCTGTTTGTAAGCCAATCCGATTGACAGATAAACGGAGCCAGTTAAAAAATAATAATAATTAACAATATTTGCTCAGGAAGGTATAAATCTAGTTCTTCAGACACATACCCATTGAAAATATAACTAACTAACAATTAGTTAAGTGCCATAGATACAGCGCTAGCGTTTTACTAGCCAGTGAAAGGAATTTCTCACAAAAGAGGCAACTCAATAAAACACCAATAACAAAAGCAAGAATAAAACAAACAACTACAACGAGTTAGATACTACTTAACTCACTAAATATATGGGAACTTATATGACACACTCTGTCAGAAAAAAACTCCTTGCCGTTGCAACTGTGCTTGGTGCCTTAGCATCAAATACTGCCAGCGCAAATGAGTCCGTGCAATGTGGTAGTCCAACTACTTCAAGCGGTGCTCTTACGATAGGCCAAACTGAATGTACTTCAGGTAATGGTCTTTACTTTTATGTAGATGTCGCTGAAAGCAATACAGCGCTTGAGTTTCAAACCTCTGGTGGTACTGGCGAAGCAGATATCTTAGTCAATACATCTGGCTGGGCAACAAGCTCTAGCTACAGTCAACGGACCAATAATGAAGGTACCGAAGAAACACTTGCTGTTACCGCAAACTCCGGTCGTTTATACGTCAGCATCTTCGGTTCTCATCAACAAGTTACCTTAGATGTTAGAGAGCCAAACTCTAGTGGTACTGGACCAGACCAAGGTACTGGCATCAAATGTAACAACCCATCTTCTGCTAATGCAACATTAACAATTGGTGAGACACGTTGTACTTCAGGTAACGGTTTGTATTTTTCTACTCTTGTTGAAGAAGACAATACTGAACTTACTATTTCAACCACTGGTGGTGAAGGTAATGCTGACCTTTATGTGAATGCAGCAACATGGGCAAATAGCTCAAACAATGATGCCTCTTCAGCACACGAAGGTAATGAAGAGTCTATTACATTAACCGCAAATGCTGGCCAGCTTTATATCTCAGTAATGGGGATCCACGAAGGTGTAACGTTAAGCGTAATGCCTAAAGACACATCTGGTGGTGGCGGTACTACACCAGTTCCAGAAATGTGTGGTACAAAAACACTTTCAGGCTCAGCATTAACATTAGACTCACAAGAGTGTATTTCAGGTAATGGCCAATATTTCTATATTGACATCGAAGCTGATGCTACAGATCTTGTGATCGAGACTAAAAATGGTTCAGGTGAAGCTGACATTTACGTTAATACTGGTAACTGGGCAACTCGTTCTGACAACATTGCTTCTTCAGTAAATGAAGGCACTGATGAAACATTGAGTTTAACGGCTAATTCAGGTCGTTTATACATCACTGTATTTGGGGCGAATGAGGAAGTTAGCTTTAAAGTAAGCGCTGACGGCGGCACAGACGGTGGCGGCGGTACACAACCTGGTGAAGATGACTACGTAGTAATCGATAAAAACGTACAAGTCACTATTCCAGCACCTACCTTAACATCAGCAGATCAATTTTCTGATGTTGTTAAGCAGATTATTGCTGGTAGCTGGGCTGACTGGGCTGCAATTGCAAGTATTACACCAGACCCTATTGCGGATGTTGCTGATGCAATTCACTTTTTAGCTGCACAAGATGATATGACTAGCACAGAGTTAGATCAGTTAGTCTACTTCTTAAGAAATTACAGCTTTAATGGTACAACTGAAGACTTCACTGCTGATGAAATCACACGTCTAAGTAACGCTTTACATGCCGTTGCAAAAATGACTGATTTTCATTCAACCGACGCGCCTGCTGGCTTGATCCAAGAAGGTTATGCAGCAGCAATGCTAAACTTTGCGATAGCACCTGCAAGTGATGCATTTGTGGCACAATTACCACATTTATTAGCATTAACACAGTACTACTCTGAATTATCAAATCCATACAGCTACGATAACTTTGGTTATAGTACCAATGAATTGTTAAAAGCAATTTATGATATGGCGTTTGAAGGAAAAGCTAATGCTGCATTAAACAACGCATTTAACGATAACATGTTATCGGTTATTTCTGCGTTACGCACCTATGGCTTAAACGAAACTGCGTTAGATTCACGTTGGGATACGGATAAAGATAAAAAGTGGATTTTAGCCCACTTATTCTTGGCTCTTGGTCATGTTAGTAACCTTGCAGATGAAGCGACTCAAGCACGCATCGATAGTATAGTTATAGAAATTTACAACCATGTAACTACTGATATTTCTGTAGACGTTGCTAAACGTGAAGTAGCTGCAACTTACCTTGATGCTATGGGTCGTACTTGTGATGAACATGATGCACTTAGCGACTATTGTTTACCAGCGCCAACGGTTGATGATATTTTAACCATTACTTATGCGTGTAGTGCAGATTTAACTATTCGCGCCCAAGCAATGACACCTGAAGAATTAGACAGTTCTTGTCAGAAAATGGCTAGTATGAATGATAAGTTCCATGACTTTTTCAACACAGGCAACCAAGCAGTAGCAAATGATACTAACGCTAAGCTTGAAGTGATTGTGTATGCTTCACCTGAAGATTATGAAGAGTATGGCTACGACTTCTTTGGACATGGTACTGACAATGGCGGCATGTACCTAGAGGGTGATCCGTCTGTTGAAGGTAATGTTGCACGTTTTCATGCAATGCAATGCCCTGCTAGCTGGGTAGGTTATTCTTGTGAAGCTGCAGGTGATGTTTATAACCTAGAGCATGAATATACTCACTACTTAGACGGTCGTTATAACTTATACGGCGCTTTCCAATACCATGACAATACAACGTCTTGGGCTGAAGGTATGGCTGAGTACTTAGCAAACGGCGTAGGTTACCAGCGTAGTTTAGATAGTGTGAATGGCGACGACATTCCATCGCTTTACACTATTTTATTTACTGATTATGATCTTCCAGATTTATATCCGTGGAGCTACTTTGCTATGCAATATTTAGCATTAGAGCGTCCTGACACTGTAGTAACACTTTCAACGGCACTTCGTTCACCTGATAATGCTTTATTTCAAGCTGCGCTAAATAATGTTGCTGAAACTGATGGTACAGGTTTCCCTGATTGGGTTGCTGCAAATACTGGTGCTACAGCGCCTCCTCCACAAGTATTGCCACCAGCAAATACTTTTGGTAGCTGTGATTTAGTTTATCAATATAGTAAAGATGCAAGTGTAACTGCTGCAGTTTCACTTACCAATACCACTGATACACCTGTTACGCTTTATTTAGTAAACGGTGTTACTGGTCAACTTGACTACTCTGCTCCATTACAAGTGTTAGGTTTAGGTGATAGTTACACTGCGGAAAATCATGCAAATGGCGATCGTATCGCAGTAACTGACAACTATAAAAATTGTTTAGGTGTTGCTGTCTTAACTGAAAATAATAATAGTTATGACGTTGATGCTGAAATGGTTGTTGATGCTGTTAGCGTTGAAATTATTCCAGCTACTAATACTTTTGGCACTTGTGATTTAACTAATGCATACGACCGTTCTGCTGACGGAGCTGCAATCAGTGTTACTAATACAACTAACAGTCCAGTTAACTTATACTGGGTAAGCAGTTCTACTGGTGAGCCAAACTTAAGCAATAACTATAAAACCTTAAACAATGGTGACACATACAGTGCAGACTATTGGGCACAAGGTGATCGCTTAATGGTTGCCGATAGCAGTGACAACTGTTTAGGTGTTGCGGTATTAACACAAGCTGAAAATACTTATGTTATCGATGCTGAATCATTTTTACCTGTAGATCCTACTGATCCAACAGACCCTACTGATCCAACAGACCCTACTGATCCAACGGACCCTACTGATCCAACAGACCCTACTGATCCAACAGACCCTACTGATCCAACAGACCCTACTGATCCAACGGACCCTACTGATCCAGTAGACCCGACCGACCCAGTAGACCCAACGGTTCCTACCATCCCATCTAACCCAGGTATGTGTGGCGCTGATACAATTATTGAGCAAGAGCTAACATTCAACCAAGTAGAATGTGTGAATGTTTCTGGATCTTCTTCATTTTATATCTTCGTTCCTGCTGATAATACTGAAGTAACAATCTCTACCGAAGGTGGCTCAGGTGAATTAGCAATATATGCAACCCAAGAGACTTGGGCTAATAGCAGTAATTATCAATTTGCCTCAAATAATTCAGGTACAAGCCAGTCGGTTACTTTTACAGCAAATAAAGATTGGTTATATGTAGCATTAGATGCTGGCAATAGTGACGCTGCAGAAGTTAGCTTTTTAGTGGCGACTGATACATCATTATTCCCATCTACAGGTGGTGGTAGTGATATTCCTGATGATGGCTTCCCTACTGATGCAACTCGTTTCATTGGTTTAAATGGTAACGCTTTAGTTGAACGAATTGCGCTATCACATCCACAAAATGTTAGCCCTATCTACAACATTAGTGGTCTTGATGCTACACAGGTTTATTCTGAAGCAAACATGATAGCAATAGCTAATGCTATTAATGATCGTGCGCCAGGCTATACCGGTGAAGATGCTACTGGTTTAGAAGCATTATTCTACTTCTTACGCGGTTCATACTATGTATCATTTTCACACCCTGATGATGTTCCTGTTTATACTAGCGAAGTAAAAGAGACAATTAAAACTGCTTTACGTGCTTTCTTTAGTAACAGTAGCGCTTGGACAGCTAGTGAATCTAACGGTAGCGTATTAAAAGAAGCATTAATTACCGTTGATTCAGCCGGCTTAGGTGCCGATTTTAACGATATTACTATTCGTGTATTAACTGATTACAATGATGATTGGGCTTCAAGCTTTAGTATGAATGCTGCGGCTAACTCAGTTTTCACCACTTTATTCCGCGCACAATGGGATGATGCAATGAAAGCAATATTTATCGCTGATGACAATATTTTAGATGTTTTATTTAACTTCCAAAATACACATCGTGATTTAATCGGCACTGACGCTGAATATGTATTGCTAAATGCAGTGAATGAAATGGCGCGTTTATACCATATAGATGAGTTATTCCCACGCGTTAAATCATTAGTTAAGTCAGTACTTGATAGCTCGAGTAAAAGTGATGAAACAAAAGCGTTATGGATTAAAGCAGCAAGTATGTCTGATTACTACGATCGCGCGGATTGTGGTTACTACGATATTTGTGGTTTTGCCTACACCCTAGAAGCTGAAACATTAACATTTAATTATAAATGCTCTGATAGCTTAAAGATTCGTGCACAGCAAATGTACAACGACCAAGCCGCTTGGATTTGTGAAGTTTTAGGTAATCAAGAAACTAACTTCCACTCAATATTAGGTAGTGGTTATCAACCTGTTGCTGATGACAATAACGCTGCTTTAGAATTAGTTATTTTCAACTCTTCAGCTGATTACAAAACTTATGCTGGTCAGTTCTTCGGTATCGATACCAACAATGGTGGTATGTATTTAGAAGGAGCGCCTATCAATGAGAAAAACCAAGCTCGATTTATTGCTTATGAAGCTGAGTGGATGCAACCTGAATTTCATGTATGGAACTTACAGCACGAATACGTTCACTACTTAGATGGTCGCTTCGATTTGTATGGTGATTTCCAACTAGGCATGACAGCAAGCACTGTTTGGTGGTCTGAAGGTTTAGGTGAGTATATTTCTCAAGGTGATGGTAACGACTATGCTATTTCCGTTGGTCAATCACAGGAAGTATCATTATCTGAAATTTTTAAAAATGATTACAACTCAGGTCAAACCCGTATTTACCGTTGGGGATACTTAGCGGTACGTTTCATGTTTGAAGAGCATAGAAGTGATGTAGAGCAAATATTAACCTTAACTCGTTCAGGTCAATACCCTGAATACCAAGCGTTTATGGATAGTATTGGTAGCTCTTACGACGCTGAATTTAACGACTGGTTAGTAAACGGCGTAGTATTAGGCGATAGCAATATTGTTGAAATTGGCCCTAACGACACTGATTCGACTGCTTCAGGTACTGCTGGTAACTGGGCTGGTGAACCGGTAACAATCAGTACTGATTTCTCGCCTTGCATTGTAGATATTTCCGCAAACAAGCATGACGCAGCAAACAATACGGTTATTACGAACCAAGTTGTTGAGTGTATTAATTCTTCAGGTGGCCAAGCTTCATTCTTCATTCGAAACGAAGACAAGTTAGCGACACGTTTTGAACTAAGAACTTCAGGCGGTTGGGGTAATGCTGACATTTTGTTTAAACGCGATGGCTGGGCTACTGCTCAAGACAACGACGGATATGCAAATGGCGACGGAAACTACGACAGCTTAGTTGTTGAACTAGACCCTGCACTATACTGGAATTACATCACACTTGATGGTGAGTTTGGTGGTGTAAGGCTTACTATTACTGAACATTAATGACAAAAGCTATCACGCTTAATAAAATGTGATAGCTAGGTAAAATGAAGCCCAAAGTATTAAAATGCTCTGGGCTTTTTTAATTGTTGTGCTCTACTTAATCATATTCTCAGCATGCGAATGGTTAAAAATACGATGACTAAGGTTAAAACTATAAACAAGATGGCTAGTAAATGATAAA
>Ga0209292_1000929_pt1 | contig 37100 bp, 30 predicted proteins | sample GOMGulsemesocosm_2_FD_184634 | JGI IMG/M metagenome (GOLD analysis project Ga0209292, IMG submission 184634) | Methane-oxidizing microbial communities from mesocosms in the Gulf of Mexico - GOM9C Gulf of Mexico (SPAdes) (version 2) | ecosystem: Environmental > Aquatic > Marine > Cold seeps...
GATTTTGCTCACTCTGAAGGTAAAGAGACCGGTAAAGATCAGGTTATGCGTATGGCTTATTTTGAAGACTCAAGCGCAGAAACCCCCATTATTGATAACGACATTATCTTTAGTTACCAACTTAATGGTTTAAACAACCCTGATGTCGCATTTAATCAAGACTTCACTGATACCAATCATATGATGGTAACGAGTGCTGAGTCTTACCCAAGTATAGAGTCTAATGAATCTAATGCGATCCGTATTGATTTTGCTTATCAACTAGAAAGTGACGTGTTTACATCTGTTGAATTTGGTGCACGTATATCAGAACGTGAATATGAACTCGGGCGCGGTCGTTTCTTATACGGTACAACCGACGCTAATATGCGTAATGGTCAATACATTACTTATTCAGGTACCGATGAAGATGGCAACCCAATTGAAACAGAACGTTTTGCTCCATTTCAATTAAATGACTCAAATTCAACCGTGACGAATATTAATGGTGATTTACCTGGCATGCCGAGTTTCTTAGCGGTAAATAACAATGCCATACTCAATGCCTGGATCCCAAATGTAGATCGTACACCCGTTCGTGATTGGAATCACAGCTGGACGATGACACAAAATAATATTGTTGAAGAAGAAGTTTCCGCAGCTTACGTGCAACTAAATCTTGATACTGAACTTTTTGGTTTGCCCTTAAGTGGTAATCTTGGTCTTCGTTATGTTGGCTCTAAACAAAGCAGTACAGGTTTAGTGAATGTTGGCGCTGGAAATGGAGATGTTATTTATGATGACGTAGATGGCACCAGTGACGAATTTCGTCGTGAAACTGTCAGTGAAACCTATAATGATTTATTACCATCATTGAATTTAAATATTCAGTTATCTGATAATGATCAATTACGTTTTGCCTACGCTAAAGTAATGTCACGTAACGATATGCCGAGAATGGCAAATAGCGGTAATTTCAGATTTAACTCTGCAGAAGATGGCAGAAATTATATTGATTTAGACAGTTCGACGAGCCCAGCAATACGTCCTTTCTATGCAGATCAAATTGATATTTCTTATGAGCATTATTTCTCAGAAACCGATGGTGCATTTGTTTTCGCTATTTGGAACAAAGATATTGAGAATATGCCAGGAACAACCACCAATAAGAATTTTGATTATGAAGCTAATGGCATCGAAGTACCGCCAATTCCTGAAGATAAACAATATGCCGATTATGATGCAGTAACGGGTGAGCCTATAGGTGACCCACTTGTATGGGAGAATGGTACTTATTCTCGAGCTTCTAATACTGCCGAAGCTGGTTATATTCGAGGTATTGAAATTGGTTATACCCAAACGTTTAACTTTTTACCTGATTTATGGAAGGGTTTAGGCGCGAACATCAACTTTTCTTATACTGAAAGTGAAATTGAGCGTCCGTCAAATGTACCAGGCGAAGACGGTGCATTAGCGCCAATGGAAGGTTTATCACCACGCGTATTCAGTGCAACTATTTTCTATGATTATGAAGATTTGTTTACTGCTCGTGTAAGTGCTCGTCATCGTTCGGACTACTTAAGTCGTCAAATTGCGATTGGTGATTCACAGTCAGCCTATTTCCAAGAAGAGACTATTGTTTCTGCACAAATGTCGTATAACTTTACTGAGAATCTACAAGGGGTTGTTTCTGTTGATAATTTAACAGATGAACCTAATGTATCTTACTTTGGTGATGCTTCGCGCACAGGTACTATTCAGTACTTTGGACGCACTGTTTACTTTGGTATTAACTACTCAATGTAAACTGACAATTAAAGGTGCGGCTAATAGCCGCACCTTTTTTATTAAAGGTATTAATCGTAAATTTTTTAAGTAGTAAAAGTTAATGATAAATTCAACCAACTCAGAAAATAAACGCTCCCAAAAACTTAATATTGTGATATTAGGAGGAGGAACCGCGGGTTGGATGACGGCTAATTTAATGGCCGAAAAATGGAAACATCACAATATTTCTATCACATTGATTGAATCTCCTTCGATAGGTGTTATTGGTGTTGGTGAAGGTTCAACACCACAATTAAAAACCTTCTTTGATAAAATAGGCGTAACAGAAAAGCAGTGGATGCCCCAGTGCAATGCCACTTATAAAAATGGCATATTATTCAAAAGTTGGTCTACACGGCCCGGTTTTGAAAGTTACTTTCATCCATTCACTTCGTTAATTGACGCCCACACAGCGCCTGCTTTTGTTTATAACACGCAATATCGCCGCAAGGGCTTTGACGTTGACTGTAAGCCCGACCGTTTTTTTCTCTCTGCACAATTAGCCAAGCAACAAAAATCACCAGTTGCAGAATTTAATTTTCCATTTGATATCGGCTATGGCTATCACTTTGATGCAGTTTTGTTGGGTAAATATTTAGGTACTGTTGCAACAGAAAAAGGTGTTGAGCATATTTCAGCACAAGTAACTGCTGTGAACTTGAATGATGACGGCAATATTCAATCGTTAAGTCTTGATGATGAACGCGTTATTGAAGGTGACCTTTTTGTTGATTGTTCGGGGTTTAACAGCGTACTTTTACAAAAAAAATTGAAAGTGCCATTTATTAGTTTTAAAGAAAATTTATTTAATGATAGTGCCGTAACCATATCGGTACCGAGAAAATCTCAGCAGCAAGTCAATTCACAAACTATTTCTACCGCCATGAAGTGTGGCTGGGTGTGGGATATACCTTTAACTAATCGTACCGGTAACGGTTATGTTTATAGCTCTGAATATTGCAGTGCTGAACAAGCAGAATTTGAATTACGTGAAAAACTGTCACTGATTGGTGAAGATATTGAGGTTCGTCATTTAACAATGAAAGTTGGGCGAGTTGAAAAGCATTGGCATAAAAACTGTGTGGCCATTGGTTTGTCGCAAGGTTTTATTGAGCCGCTTGAAGCTACCGCTTTACATTTTGTGCAAGAAAGTATTGAAGGCTTTATTGATAATTATACTGAGGGTGGTTTTACCTCTTCATATCAAAATAACTTCAATGAAAAAATGAATAATCGTTTTGATGGCATCCGTGATTATATTGTTGCTCATTATCGCTTGAGTTCTCGTGACGATACCGAGTATTGGCGAAAAAATAGTGAAAATCCAAATATCTCTAACAATTTAAAGAAAATAGTGCAGTGCTGGGTTGCAGGTGATGACTTAAACAAAGCTCTCGTTCAACCAGGCATGGTCAGTTTTTATCCTCCAGTTTCATGGCATGCCATTCTCGCTGGTTACGGTGTATTTCCGGAATTAACAGCGAAAAATATATTAACTGAAAAATTTGGTCTTAGCGCAATTGATGCCGCACAGAAATATGACTTAGCGCATATTGATCAATTTATTCAACGCTGTTCCGTTAACTTCGCTGATCATCAACAATTTATTGATGAAAACCTCATTAATATATAAAGCTGCTTTAGGTATTCACATGAAAAACAACTCACCTTTGTACTCTTTCCCATCAATTTTATCTTTTAGTTTAGCGCTTATTGCAATAACCAGTTGTGGCGGAGGTTCGAAAGCGAAAGAACCCGTTGATAAAGTTGTTGTTGAAACGCCTGTTTTAATCGGACCACAAGTTTCAGGTGTACCTGCAAAAATAACCGTAGAATCGCCGATTGGCAGCGATAGTCATCAATGTCATAGCGTTGAAACCAATGAACAATCATTACAATTTACCGATATTACACAGCAGGCAGGACTTACGTTCAGTCACGACATGCCAAATGGTGATGGTGTTTTAGGTATGTCTGGCGGTGTGGCTGCCGGTGATTTTGATAATGACGGCTGGGTAGATTTATACGCGATTGGCGGTGAAGGCCAAGCGAATGTATTGATGAAGAATCAAGGTGACGGCACCTTTACCGACATGGCGAGTTTTTCGGGTGTTGACCAGCAAAACAAAGGCAGTGGCCCAGCATTTGGTGATTTTAATGGCGATGGTCTTTTAGATTTATTTGTTGGTGGCGTCGGTGGTGATGCCGCAAAACTTTATCTCAATCAAGGTAACGATAAATACTTAGATATAACTGAAAGTTCAGGCCTAGTACTCCCGGGGAATAATTTTTCAGGTACTTGGGTTGATTACGATAAAGACGGAGATTTAGACTTATTTGTTACCCATTGGACAGAAGAACGTAGTGGATATTTTGCTTACTTCTGGAAAAATAATGGTGACTCAACTTTTTCAGATGTCACCTATGAGACGGGTATTAAAAACACTAGTAATGCCGATAAAACGTTAACAGCAACCTTCTCTGACATTAATAACGACGGCTGGGTAGATTTATTATTAGTCACAGATTATGCCCAAACTCGCCTTTATCAAAATAACAAAGACGGCACGTTTAAAGATATTACTGACCATGATGTGATCACTGACAACACAGGTATGGGCTCTGCCGTGGCAGATTACGATAATGATGGCGACTTAGACTGGTTTGTTACCGCTATATCTTATCGTGATGAGCCTGCAACATTAGGTTGGCTGTCTCCGGGAAATCGCTTTTATCAAAATCAGGGCGACGGGACGTTTCTCGATAAAACGGATGAACTGGGTGTTCGTCATAGCTCTTGGGCATGGGCAACCTGTTTCAGTGATTTCAATAATGATGGGTTACAAGATTTATTCGTGGTTAACGGTATGTATGGTGAAAATATTGATGAGATGTTTTTAGACGACCCTTCTCGACTATTTTTGGCTAATGGTGATGGCACGTTTAAAGAATCTTCAATTGATGTGGGTATTGATGACAAATCAATGGGCCGTGGTTTAGTGTGCTTCGATTATGACAAAGATGGCGATCAAGATATCTACATTGCTAACCATGATGAAGCACCAAAATTATTTTGTAACAATGGTGGTAGTGCGTCAGGTCAGAATAATTTTATCAATATCAAGTTAGTTGGTTCGACGAGTAACACGCAAGCATTGGGGGCAAGGATATATGTGCAAAGTGCTGATGTTCGCCAAATGCGGGAATTAACATCGGGCAATAATTATGTCTCGCAAAATCCTGTTGAGGCACATTTTGGATTAAGTAAAGCATCAGAAATTACCAGTATTCGTATTGTATGGCCTGATGGCGAAGAATCAATTGTGACACAGGTCGATATCAATCAATTCGTGACTATCGAACGTATTTAGTATTTTGTTACGAAAACTTAATAACTAACAGTTAGAAAGTATAAAAATAATAACAATAACAAGAAGATTTTATGATGAAACAGAGCAGAAGATACAAATTTAAAAAAAGGCTATTGCCATTAATATTGAGCCCTCTTTTAATAACAGCGTGTGGTGGTTCAAGCTCGAGTGATAAAATTGAGATAATTGTTGAAGAACCGATAAAAATAACTGCTGAACGCAGTGGTCAATCAATTGCTCGGCAGTGGAATGAAGTGTTACTGCATGCCATACGAAATGATTATGCTCGCCCAACCATACATGCGCGTAATTTATTCCATATCTCATCAGCTATGTTTGACGCTTGGTCGGTTTATAGTGCACAAGCAACTCCTTTTTTATGGGGTAATACTCTGGCTGGCTTTGATTGTACGGCTGAAGCGATTAATGTACCCGCTGATATTTTACCTTTGCAAGAGCAAGCGATAAGTTTTGCTAGTTATAGAATGATCAAACATCGCTTTCGTTTTTCCCCTGGTGCTGGCGATGTTATTGCCACGGCTGATGCGTTAATGGCTACCTTAGGTTTTGATATTGATAATACCTCTGTTGATTATTCTCAAGGATCTTCAGCAGCATTAGGTAATGCCATTGCCGACTGTTATATCAATTTTGGCTTGCAAGATGGCGCTAATGAAACACAATTTTATAGTAATACAAGTTATCAGCCAGTAAATCCTGCCTTAGTGTTGGGTGATGGGCTTTCGGGCAACCCAACTATTGTCGATTTGAATCGCTGGCAGCCGCTTTCTATTGAAGGTTATATTGACCAAGCGGGTAACCCTGTTGCTGATGCGCCTGAATTTTTAGGGCCTGAATGGGGGAAAGTTGTCCCCTTCTCATTATCAGATAATAACAAAACAGTTTTTACTCGTGATGGTTTTGACTATCAAGTTTATCACGATCCTGGGATGCCACCGTTAATCGGCACTGATACGTCTGATTTATATAAATGGGGCTTTTCGTTAGTGGCGATATGGTCAGCGCATTTAGATGAAGATGACGGTGTTTTATGGGATATTTCACCGAAAAGCCTAGGTAACATTAATACCTTTCCGACAACCTTTTCTCAATACAGTGAGTTTTATAACCAACTCGAAGGTGGAGATACCAGTACAGGTTATGCAGTAAATCCTGTGACTGACCAACCTTATCAAGAGCAACTTGTTCCTCGTGGCGATTATGGCCGTGTGCTTGCTGAATTTTGGGCTGATGGACCTGATTCAGAAACGCCCCCAGGGCATTGGTTTGTTATTCTCAATACCGTTAGCGACCATAATTTACTTGAAAAACGCTGGGCAGGTGAGGGGGAACTTCTTGGAAATTTAGAATGGGACATTAAAACTTATTTCGCGATGGGCGGCACAATGCATGATTCAGCAATTACTGCTTGGGGAATTAAAGGCCGTTATGATTATATTCGTCCTGTTTCAGCCATTCGGGCAATGGCTGATTTAGGGCAAAGCAGTGATGCACAATTACCTTCTTATCATGTTAACGGCATTTTACTTGTTGATGATTATATTGAGCTTGTGTCGAATGGAGATGCTTTAGCCGGTGAAAATAACGAACATGTCGGCAAAGTTAAAATTTACGGTTGGAAAGGACCTGAATTTATTACTGATCCTGCAACCGATAAAGCAGGCGTTGATTGGATCTTAGCTGAAAATTGGTGGCCTTATCAGCGACCATCGTTTGTCACACCACCTTTTGCGGGGTACGTTTCCGGACACTCTACATATTCAAGAGCCGCAGCAGAATTAATGACGGCGATGACTGGTTCTTCATACTTTCCGGGAGGCATGAGTGAATTTGAAGTCGTTGCTAATGATTTTCTCGTTTTTGAACAGGGACCAAGTGTCAACATGACACTGCAGTGGGCAACGTATCAAGATGCTTCTGATCAATGTAGTTTATCGCGTATCTGGGGTGGCATTCATCCACCAGCTGATGACATTCCTGGCCGATTAATTGGCGAAAAGATTGGTAAAAATAGTTTTGAATTTGTGCAAGGTTATTTAAGTAAATAAGCGCGGGTTCGAATTTTAGAACGTGTAGTTTTCTCGTTCACATTAAAATAATAAAAAAGAGAATAATGATAAATGTTAGCTATCCAAAAAAATCTCAGTAAATCTTTTTATATGCTTTTGAGCTTGCCCGCGACAGCCATGGGCTTTGCTTTATCTGTACAGATATCAGCCCTCAGCTGGATTTTAACCACACAATACGGCTTAGATATTCATGAAGTCGGTCTGGTTTGGGCAGCCGGGCCTATCGCCGGGATTTTAGGGCAAGTTATTGTCGGTATTATCAGTGATAATGTTTGGTTCTGGAATGGCCGTCGTCGTCCGTTCATTCTCATTGGTGGTGTGTTAGCGGGCATGATGCTGCTGGCGCTACCCAATATCGATATCGTTTCTTCAACGTTAGGTATATCTGGATTACTCGGTGTCGCTATTGCCGTGGCATTGACCTTAGATTTATCCATTAATATTAGCTTTAACCCAACACGTGCGATCATCGCTGATGTAACGCCTGAAGGTGAAGCTCGTACTAAAGGTTATACCTGGATGCAAACAATCTCAGGTTCTTTTGGTGTTGTAGCTTATGCCGTTGGTGCTACTTGGGGAAATTTTGTGCTTATATATTTAGGCGCAGGTCTCGTATTTTTTCTATCAATATTTGCTCCTTTTTTTATTACAGAACCCAAAAAATTGATGGTAAGCCAAACCGATACTGCTCAAGAGAAAGTATCGTTCAAAATGGTATTGATGAATATCAAACCACTATGGGGTTTTATTGCTTACGATATATATGCGATGGGCCTACAAATATCGGGCATAAAAACCGATCATTATTGGGCCGAAATCATTGCAACAGTCATCACTTTATATTTTGTAATTATTACTTTGTTTGCGAAAGAAAATAGCACGGATAATAGTATTGGCTTTAGAAAAGTATTAGCCGCCCATTCTTTTAGCTGGATTGGTGTACAGACTATGTTTGTCTTCATCATCGCTTTTCTTCAAGACAAAATGCCAAGCTTGTCAGATGAAGATTTAGGTAAGGTTATTGCGATGAGTTTTTTAATTCTCAGCGCAGTTTCAGCTTTACTCCCTGCATTTTTACTTGAACCTATCGCGAAAAAAATTGGCCGAGTAAAAACCCATACTTATTGTATTGCTAGTATGGCTCTTGGTTATGGATTAGTTTCGGCATTTGGTGATGTCAAAGAAATACTTTACTTACTTATGGCGCTATTAGGCATTGGTTGGTCTGCAATTATTAGTTTACCGTTTGCTATTATGTCTGAAAAAGTAGAACAATCGCGTATGGGGTTATATATGGGGTTGTTTAACTTGTCAGTAGTTTTACCGCAATTATTAGTAAGTTTAGCAATTGGGCTGTTTATCAGTAAAGTTGCAGATAAAAGCTTAGTCTTTCAAATAAGTGCTGTAGCGCTTGCTATTTCTGCACTGGCTTGGACTAAAGTACAGGAACATTCAAAAGCCTAACTGACTCCTAAAAATAAAAAAGGTATAAAGAAAAAGTGATAAAAGGTAAGTCATAAAACGGCTTATCTTTTTTAACTTTTTCTTTTTACCTGTATTGATTTGATAACACTATCGATGCTTTATTTATTTTTAAATTATTAACTCCCTATAGACAAGTCGCCTCACTTTAAATTATAAAATGTGCAACATTTTATTTTAGGAATTTACATGAAGGCTCTTCAACAACTTGGGTTACTTTTTTTCTTGTTTTCTGTGGCTTTTAATAGTCAAGCTGAAGTTAATGAAAGCACCACCATTAACGATATCCATCAACAAATGCAAAGTAAACAATTAACCAGCGAACAATTAGTGCAATTCTATTTGCAGCGCATTGCAGAATTTGATGATAAAGGCATGACGTTAAATTCAGTTGTTCAGCTAAATAAAAATGCGTTGAAGCAAGCAAAAGCACTTGACCGTTATTTTCTTAAACATGGTTTAAAAGGCAGTTTGCACGGCATCCCCGTTCTTTTAAAAGATAATATTGATACCACCGACGGTATGGCAAATACAGCTGGTTCAGTCGCGTTATCAAACAACTTTCCAGATGATGATGCTTTTTTGGTTAAGCAACTAAAAGAGGCTGGCGCTATTATTTTAGGGAAAACCAACTTAAGTGAATGGGCAAATTTTCGCTCAACAGCTTCATCAAGTGGTTGGAGCGGTTTATATGGTCAAAGTAAAAATCCTTACGATATTACCACAAGCCCTTGTGGCTCTAGTTCTGGCTCAGGAATTGCGGCATCAGCAAATTTTGCTACCGTGACCATAGGTACTGAAACTGATGGATCTGTAACTTGTCCTGCTGCCATCAACGGTGTTGTAGGCATTAAGCCGACACTCGGTACGGTAAGTCGTGACGGGATTATTCCTATTGCCCACAGTCAAGACACTGCTGGTCCAATGGCTAGGAATGTTACGGATGCGGTTATTCTTTTATCGGCAATGGTAAAAGCAGACAAAAATGACCAAGACGTCGTATCTTCAAATATTAAGTATTTGTCGCACCTAAAACTTGATGGTGTAAAAGGTAAGCGTATTGGTATTGCTCGCAACCTAATGGGATACCATAAAGGGTTGGATAACGTTTTCAGCCAAGCAGTACGAGACCTTAAAGAGCAGGGCGCAGTAATCGTTGATGATGTTAATTTTGAAAACAAAGACCAATGGGGCGATGCTGAATTTGAAATATTGCTTTATGAATTTAAAGATGAGCTTAATAAATATCTCGCGAAAACGGCTGATGGCATACCCAAATCACTGAGCGAAATGATTGAATTCAACAACAGAAATTCTGATATTGAAATGAAATATTTTGGGCAAGAGATATTTCTGATGGCACAAGCTAAGGGCAGTATTACCGATAAAATTTACCTTGAAGCACTTGCTAAAGCGAAACGATTGACGCAAGAAGAAGGTATTGATGCGTTACTTAAAAAACATAAATTAGACTTAATTATTGCGCCAACAACAGGCCCCGCATGGAAAACAGATTGGGTGAATGGTGACCATTACTTAGGAGCCGCATCATCTGCTGCGGCCATTTCTGGTTATCCTCATATTACCGTACCTATGGGGTATGTTCATGGGTTACCTGTTGGTTTATCGCTGTTTTCTGGCAAGTTACAAGAAGGTGTTTTGATTGAGGTTGCTTTTGGTTATGAACAAGCGACTAAACATCGAGTTGCACCCAAATTGCACTAGTTATAACTCGCTAAATTTATTTGGAACAGTTGAATTAAATAACATGAAAGCACGGTCTTTAAAATCTTAGTGCCTCATTATATTTAAACAAGAGTAAAAATTCATATGAACCATGTAACAAAATCAATATTCGTAACAGCAGTTGTTGCAATATTACTATCACTGACATTCTTTAGTATCCCTTCGTTTGCAAAGTCGGTTTCAATTGATGTTGGTCCAACGGTAGGAGATAAAGCACCTTCGTTAATGGTGATAGATGAATATAAAACAACAGTGAGTATTGATGACTTAACCGCAGAAAAAGGTTTGATTATATTATTTTTTCGTTCTGCTGATTGGTGTCCATTTTGTAAAAAGCATTTAATAGAATTACAGGAAGTTGCCGGTAAATTTAAAGCACTCGGTTATGGTGTGGCAGCAATATCTTATGACGATACCGAAGTGCTGAAAAGTTTTACCCAAAAGCATAGCCTTACTTATCCATTGTTATCAGACCAATCGGCCGCAACGGTAAAAGCTTACGCAGTGCTTAACAAAGATTATAAAATGGGTGATGACAACTACGGTATCCCTTATCCTGGCGTTGTTATTATCAACCCTGCAGGAAAAGTTGGTCACAAATACTTCTTTAAAGGCTACCGTAAACGTGTAATGTTTGTTGAGTTATATGAGCAGTTAAGCGCAGTTAAATAAATTTAATGGTTAAATGGTTTTGACCTAAGACCATTATTTGCGTTTTAAAGAAAACACTGAATAATCTATGTTTTCTTTAAATTAATGGTGATTTGATATAACTTGACGAATTAGTCAGGATTTTTCAATAAAAGAGTTTACTTTCGTATTTCACCTGTATATAGTTGTTTGGTTATTTATTCTCCTCTCGTTTATTTAGCTGATTGTCTTTTGAGATAATCAATGTTTTGTCTTTCCCTTTCACAGTCAGTCATCACTCAAATTATTAAGCCAAAATTGTTGTCTGAGTTTATCAAGATTATTTGATCCTCTTGATAAGATATTTGTAAATATCTAAACGTTTTCACACAGTAATATGGCTTTTCTTATTCATGCGCTCAAGCGCAAATTAAAGAGTTTTATTATGTCTTATACATATAAAGGAACGATTTATTCAATTAAATCACCTATTAATTCCATTTCAGTTAACAAACATAATGTTGTTGTTAACGATCAAAATGGTTCAAAGTTAATCAAATTTAGCAATGTAACCGATTCTAAATGTTTTTTAGAGTGGGTATATCAAGTTTAATTAGTAGAAACGCTCGCCCCTCAACTAAGTAAACATTAGCTGAGGGAATGTTTTCAATAGGTATTGCTTATGCCTATACACATCAGTTAAGTCTATTTTCATTTTACTTAACGAGAAACCCATTTACACAACTTCATCATATATCCACTCGTTGCAATTCGTTCTATGTTTGTTCCACACGAATCGCTAAAAATGGGGTGCCTCGTTTTAGTCATTAAGTTCGATACGAACTGAAAATAACCACACATTCCAATCCAATAATTATTCAGCAATCCTGAAGATGATTTTTAGAAACCTATAAGCAGGTTGATAAATCAGGCATAATGTTTACTATCAAATATACTCATTCCGACGTCATATGAATTATTCAAAAGTTATAGCAATTAGTGGAGCATCTGGTTCAGGCAAAACCACCATAATTAAACAATTAGCGAAAGACTTTAATTGTCCATTTTTACTGTTCGATGACCATACTAGTAAAGATACTTACCCTCAAAATATGAAGGTTTGGTTTGAGAATGGTGCTGATGTATCTCTAATAAAAACACCTGATTTTGTAATTTCTTTAACGGCATTAATTTCAAACAGTACCAGTCGTTATATTTTTATCGAAGAGCCGTTTGGCAAAGAGCGTGACTCTATGTCTGCTTTAATCGATTATGTGGTGTTGTTGGACCAACCATTGGAGCTTTGCTTAACACGTATTATAAAAAGGCATGTTGATAAACCGCAGTCGAATTCATTAAATCATATCGCTAATTTTTTAGATAAATATGAGGAATATTTGAGAAATGTTTATATATCAGCGGTTGAACAAGTTAAAAGTAACAGTGATTTAATTATTGATGAGGTGCTTTCAGTTAAAGAGACCACATGGAATATTAGTCAATGGTTAAAACACACGAATACATAGTTTCATCAATTCATCTGAAATAGTTCAAATGCTATTAAGTGAAAGGAGCCCTAAATGTCTTCAGTACCTAAAAATAAAACCGAGTTACAAAAAGCAATTACGGTGGCCTTTGATAAAATATTAGTCGATTACTCAACGATCCCTGCTGAATTTTCACGTGAAATAGGTGTGGTAGGAAATATTAAAGGTACAGAAATCAGTGTGAGTGATACGCTTGCTTACCTTATTGGTTGGGGGAAACTCGTGCTAAAATGGTATATCTTAAAATCCAATAATCAACCTGTTGATTTTCCTGAGACGGGTTATAAGTGGAATGAACTGGGTAAATTAGCGCAATGCTTTCATTTGCAATATCACGACTGGCCATACGTTAAGCTGATTGATGAATTTACATTAACCATAGGTAATATTTTGGTCTTAATTGAGTCTTTAGATAATCAAAAACTTTATGGCGAAGATTGGTTTGAGAAATACACCTTAGGCAAGATGATTCAATTTAATACCTCTTCACCTATGATGAATATGCGCAGTAAAGTGCGGAAGTTTAAAAAGTTAAACGGTATTAAATAAAGCGCTTATGTGGTATTTCGTTGTATATTTTGTAATATTTAATAAGATCAGTAGAAATATATCTGACCTTATTAAAATATGTCATTGATACGTTTTAAAGATAATACGCTTCAACAGTACCTTTTTTTGTCATTAAAAGTGGTTGTCCACGGCGATCTAAGGCTTTATGCATTGGAACTTTTACCCAACCTTCACTGATGCAATATTCTTCAACATCTGTGCGTTCTTTGCCGTTGAGACGAATACCAATGTTATGTTCGAAAATAGCTTCTACATGATGTGGGCTGCGTGGGTTACCCGAAAGGCGATCTGGTAGTTCTGGCTTTGATGTAGTGTCGTTCATGTTCATGACCTGTAGTAAATAAATATTGCGCTATTGTAGGCAATATAGACACCTCCCTCAATAACTATAATAATAAATGTTCTTCCTCAGTATTGGGATAATGGTAAATTCTTAATTTACCATTCAACTTAGCAGCGTATTTTAGGGATGTCTCGCCAATTACTCGTGTACTGAGGGCTTAAAAAATGGCGTTTCATTTCCCATGAATCTGATTTCCCTTCAGCGCCTAATGTTAATGTGCCTTGTCCGTAGCGGTTATTAATAGTATCAAGGCAATTCATTAAGATAGGATTAGAATTGTCAGGTAAAAATAAGTCGGGTTGCTGGTAACGCCTACTTTCTAATGTTATAGCACCGACACCACATCGGTAAAAGCGTACACCTTGAATAAAAATATCAGCGAGTACTAGGCTCACTGCTTTAGCAATGTCGCAGCTATTATCTGTTGCAACAGGAAACTTATACACCATTGCTTGCTTGTAATAATTATCATCATGAGGTGAGCTTGACGCAAATATCAGCAGCTTTTTGATGAGTGAAGACTGTCGCCTCACTTTTTTAGCAACAATCGCACTATGTGTGGTTAAAGCTGCATGTAAAGAATGAATATCAACTATACGTTGTCCGAAACTACGGGTAGAGAATATTTCACGCTTAGGCGCTTTGACATCATCCCAGGTTAAACAACTCACACCATTGAGTTCATTAACGGTACGTTCAGTTATCACACTAAACTGTTTGCGCATAACTTTAGGGCACTGCATGGATAATTCATGAGCGGTATTAATATTTTGCTGTTTTAGTCGTTGAGATATTTTAGCGCCTATTCCCCAAACTTCATTCACCTCCATTTTTTCTAATATCTCTTGAGCACTTTGCGCATTATCAATAATCGCAACACCATTATAGCCTGTAAGTTTTTTTGCAGCATGGTTAGCTGCTTTCGCTAAGGTAGAGGTTGTGCCAAAACCGACACCAACCGGTAAGCGAGTTTCCTTCCAAATAGCACGTCTAATTTCGTGTCCATATTGATGCCAGTCTTTAATAACACCACTATAATTTTTAAACTGTAAAAATGATTCGTCAATCGAGTAAATATATTGGTTGTCACAATACCTTGCGATAACGTTCATCATTCTTTCACTTAAGTCGGCGTACAACTCATAGTTGGAAGAGCGAACCACTACGCCATGCTTCTGTAATAATGCCTTTATTTGAAAGTAGGGCTTAAATTTGGGAATACCGAGCCTTCGAGCAATCGGGCAAACCGCACAAATGCAGCCGTCGTTATTGGTTAGAACAACGACAGGTTTATTTCGAATACTTGGGTCGAATACTTTTTCAGCACTGGCATAAAAAGACACTGCATCAACTAGTGCATACATGCGGTTAATTCAGGTGCTTGATGGTGAAGTCGAATTGACCGAGTGACGATGCCCTCTAATTGAAAGTCATCTTCGGGTTTAATGCTAACAGGTGCAAAATCTTTAGACGCTGATAACAGCCGAGCTTGTTTTTTGTCGATCAACTTACACACAAAGCAACCGTTGTAATTTGCCACGATTACATCACCATTTCTGGCCGTTAGCGATCTATCAACAATCAGTAAGTCACCATCAAAAATACCAACCCCTTGCATAGACTCTCCTGATGCTTGTCCAATAAATGTTGCATTGGGGTGCCTAACAAGCAGTTTATCTAACGATAAGCCCAGTTCTTTATATTCGGCAGCGGGTGATTCAAATCCTGAAATACCTGCCTCAATGTAAATAGGAATAACTTTCATTACTTAAAACCTATACTGTACAAAAACACAGTATAGGTTTTAAGTTGAGTTTTTAAAAGGATAATTTAAAGATCTTAGTAACAATGATTACTTTCATTTTGAAATAGAGCCGTTAAAATCAGCCTAGCTATAATTTACAGGGTTAACTTACATGCATGAGAATGCGAACTCGTTAGTGGTACTTGATTTTGAAACCACGGGATTGTCACCAGCCCAAGGTGATAGAGCAATAGAAATAGGCGCGGTCAGAATTGAAAATGGTCAAGTTACCGATAAATTTCAAGCATTGATGAACCCAGGTTTTCGTATCAGTAGTTTTATTGAACAATATACGGGGATCACCAATCAGATGCTTGCTAAGGCTGACTCTTGTGATGAAGTTATGGATCAATTTGCCAACTTTATTGGCGATGATAACCTGCTTGCTCACAATGCTTCATTCGATAAAAAATTTCTTGATGCAGAGCTAAGTCGTATTGGTCGAGAATACTCAGGACAATTTATTTGCTCATTACTGGTCTCGCGCAGAATTAACATAGATGCACCTAATCATAAATTAGGTACACTCATTCGCTATAAAAATATTCCATCAGATGGAGCATTTCACCGGGCATTGTTTGATGCCGAGATGACGGCAAAATTATGGTTAGCAATGCTTAATGATATGGAAGAAACCATTGACCATAAGTTTGTACCTTTTGAATTAATACAAAAGTTATCAAAAACAACAAAAAGTAATGTCAGTAAGCTTTTAGCTAAGTGGTAATGTGTTTGCATTCATATTTTTAGTTTGTTATTTATCGACACGTTTTATGGTAGGTATTTCTCTTAAATATTTTAGAGCGGTTTCCTGGCCATATCTATCATCATCTTCAGCTAAATTAAACGTTAAGCCACTTATTTTAGAGCTATCATTTTTCACAAACTTAATGGTTCTAATTGGTGAGCTCCATCCAAATTCAAAGGTGTCTGGCGAGTTCATTGTTAATAAGTAATAAAAAGCGCCTTCGCTCTTAGCAAATAAGTTGCCATCTTCTAAAAAAACGTCAATGGTCTGATTATTGGGTAAGTTATATTGCCCAGTGTACTTCACCAAAGATTCATTATTATTTTTTTTATTTGCTAACTTTATTCCATATAACGCGGCTCTTACATTATGAGAAAGATCTTTTCCGTATTCAGGGTAACGCTCATAGTTCACTTTGAATAATTCGTTGATTTCATTGTCGATACTAATATCGGCTACCGACATATTTTGTTCGTGTAAAATTTTTACCCGTGAAACAAATGTTTTCCTCAGTTCAATTTCTTTTAAAATTTGATTTTGTTTAACATATACGCTGGAACTTGTGTTACCTGGTATAAATTTTGTCTTTAAATCAGCAAGTTTTAATGCAGATTTTAGTCCCTTAATATGACCTTGATAACCGAAAGGTCCCGGTGTTGTCATCCACTGGTCTCGGTAGCTGTCAGACATAAACATAATGTTTGCTTTTTCAAAAAATATATTGATATGACCCATTGAATGACCATGGCTTCTGTAGGCCATGATTTTGTCTGTGCCAATATCGAGTGTTAACTTTTCATCAAACAAAAGTTGTGTACTTGTATTAGCGAAGTATTGAATGTTTTTATGCGCAACTATTGTTGCTCCCTGTTTTTTAAGTGCCATATTGGCTTCAGTATTATGGAAATCCCAATTACTATTAAATACATACTGAATGGGTTTATTTGAAATCTTTTTTATTTCAGCAAGTAGTGCTTCCAGCTCGCCTTCAAACATAACATTAACCAATGTTATTCCGTCATCTCCAACAACTACGCCAATATTATTTCTAAATTTACCGACATCATCCCAATTTCTTGTAATAACATAAGCATGTTCAGACAGTTTGCTTGTCTGATAAATAATGCTATTTTGCTCTGCTTGAACGGTATTAAAAACGCCTGCTAGTGTAAAAAATGAAATGATTAAAATGAGTTTCTTCAATATCATGTTAGTTCCTATGTTTAACTTTATTCGCTTTCCTGCAATATCAAGAGCAAAATAATCTCAGGGCTATTGATATATACAGCAATGTTGAAAACCGTGTAGATGTTTAATTTGACGCAGCCAATTAACCGTTGTTAGCGCCATGCCTTGCAATAATGTTTTAGGTTATTTAGTGGGGAAACCGAACCCTTTACATAATTTTTTTGCTTTCTCCTTCGACAATCCAACTATTGAGCACAAACCTGTTAGGGATCTGCAACAGCATTTTATCTACCTGTTCATTTTTACTAAATGTAAAGCTCACCTGTTCCTCCTGAACAAAAGGAAATCCAACTAAATCAAAACGATTCTTTGATAGGGGCTTTAACTCAATAACAAAGCTTCCTTCGCGGAGCATCTGTAACTTGCCATCTATCAATGCTATCTGGGTGAACAGTCCATCCGCTCCTTGATAACGTCCAGAAAATTTCGCTAACCAATTCAGCGGCAATGAAGCCGTTTTAACAAAGTTAGCTTCTATCATGTCAGGTATTAAGCGGTGTCCATAAAACTTGGTAAAGTCACTAATTAAAGCTTTAGTTGTTTTGTCTTGAAAAATGCTTTCCATACTCCAGCCCTGAGCATAAAGTGCTCCCAATCTTTTTCGATAAATATCGCGGGTTTTATGGGATTTGATCAGATCACTAATGTTACTTACCACACCATGTCCAGGTACTATAGTGCTATTGTCATTAGTCAACGAAAGTACTTGTTGCATCAGCTTATCGTAACCGTTTTTACCACTAGCACCTTCATAGGTAATCATCTCAGTACTAAAACTGTCTCCCATCAACAAGATATTGTTATTAACCAGCTGCACTATCGATGAGTCCAATGTATGACCAGGCGTGTGGTAGATATTAACTTCTTCACCAGCGAAGTTTAATGTCATTTTCTTGTTGAATGTTATGTGATGAAGGCTTGGCGAATATTTAATATATTCCTGACCAATAATCGTAGCGCCTAAATTGGCGAAAAACTGATTTCCGCCACTATGATCAAAATGATAATGGGTGTTAATAACATATTGGATTTTTTTGTCAGATATTGCGCGAATACCTGCATATAAAGATTCGGCTGTACCGGGGCGTCGAGAGCCGGTATCTATCAACAATATACTCTGCTCAGCGACTAATATAGTGACATTAGCCCCTGAATTGTTCGTCGTTACATAAACATTATCGGCAATTTTTTCAAAAACCACTTCAGTTTTATCATCTACAGAACTTTGAGCCATACTGTTATTCACTACGAGAGCGATTAACAATGCGCTTATCATTTTGAGCATTTTCATAACTTCAACTTTCCTTAACATCAGTACCATTAATTTTATTAATGGCGTAAATTCACATGATTTAATGCTTTACATAGTAATGATTTACGTCAAAAAGACATGACGTTAAGGTGATTTATGACTGACTTGTTGCTGATTTCATTGGTTTTTTTGTAATTTTTTGATATAAGTTGTTTAAATGCTGCGTTTGACAAAGACAATCGAGTAAACTGAACAAATTGAAAGAGCGATAACCAAGGTTCAAGATGAGTGCCATAAAGCAGCAATACTGGGTTAATCAGTATTTTGTTGATCTTACGCGAAACCAGATCCACCAAAACGATGATATTCAGCTAATGCCCCCCAAGGCACTTGCTGTTCTGACTTACCTAGCCGAGCATCAGGGAAAAGTGGTCAGCCATGATGCGCTGATGGATAAAGTCTGGCAGGGTAGTATTGTTTCATCCAATACTTTGCAACGCAGTATCGTTCAATTACGTAAGGCTCTTGGTGATGACAGTAAGTCACAGTCAATCATCAAAACTCACGCCAAACAAGGTTATAGTCTCGAGGCAAAAGTAGATTGGCGTGCAGAAACGCCCTCTACGCTTAATTCAGTAATTGAGGGCAGGGTTGACCGACGCAAACGTTTCGCAATTTTTGTCACTATTGCTTTGGCCGCGTTTGTCACATTATTTTCTTTGCAACAGCTCAATTCACCGACTGAGCGGTTTGACCATCTGGCATCAGTGACTTTCAGCGATGAAAAAGAATTTATGGCGACTTACTCAAATGACGGTCGCTATGTATTATTTCACCGTTATTTGGGTATGTGTCAAAATAACATCTGGGCCAAAAATTTAGCCACTCAACAGCAGCATCAATTAACCAAAGAATACGGTATATATGATCGGCATAGTCTCTCAGCCGATGGGGAAAACTTAGTATTTATGGGAGGGCAGGCATGCGACAAAAACATTCAACCGAAAGCTTGTTTGGATCTGATGACGTTAGACCTGAACCTGGCGCTAGTCAATCCACAAGCTCCCAAGATAAGGTTGGACTGTAAAAACGCTGAGCTGACCATGCCCAACTGGCTAAATGATGGCAGCATTGTCGCGCTGAAAAAAAGCCCTAGGCAGTGGAGTCTGGTAAAGTTACCAGCAGGAAGTGAGCAACTTATTGAGCTATACGCTCCAGCAAACAAGAAAATCTACAGTTTGACATATTCACCCTTTAATGATCTTATGGCGGTGATTAGCATCAATATTGCCAACCAACATTTGCTAGAAATTTTCGACAACCAAGGAACAATTATATCGAGTGCGATCATCACGCGTCCGAAAACTATGTCACCCGTGCAGCGTATCTATCCAAGCTTTGACCCTAAGCAGAACAGGCTTGTTTTTAGCTCGGGTAAACAGCTATTTTCAATGACTTTTGAAGGTGACATTAGTCAGATATCAATCCCTACCCAAAATAATATTTATCATCCAAGTCTGCATCCGCAGGAAAACAAACTACTGGTCACCCATGGTGTGTTTGATAACGATATTGCACAAATTCAACTTGGACAGCCCAATAAAAGCAAACAGGTCGCGGCCTTTAATGAGGTATTTCAACCCTACCCAAGTATTGCACGTTCAATTTTCTCCGATCGACAAGGCCGTTATGCTCCATCGGGCAATGCAATCGCCTTTATTTCAGAGCGCTCAGGTACCGCACAGTTATGGCTGAGCCAAGATGATCAACTCAGGCAATTGACTCAATTTGAGACTGACACACAAATTAGCGGTCTGGCTTGGTCTGAATCGGGTGACACTATAATGACTGCGGCCAATGGTGAACTGTTTACTGTAACTACTGGCGCAAAAGTCAGCCCAGTGGCTACAGAACTTGCTATTACTCAGTTATTTCAATGGCACGGCGACGAGTTGTTGCTCAAGGTTGATGTTTCAGGCGAAACCAAGTTGGTTAGTTATGATCTGGTGAAAGGTACGATAAATGAGTTGTTTAATGGCGATGTAAAATGGGCGGCGGTCACGCCCAAAGGTAAATTAGTTTATCTAGATACGGAAAATAATTACTGGCAAATGTCATCCAGCGAGTCGGTTGTCATTAGTCAATTGGCGGACAATAGCAGTACTGGGTATTTTTTACTTAAAAACGACAATATTTACAATATCAATAACGAGGGACAACTCTGGTTATACAATACAACAAATGCTCAGTTTCAGATAATACAGAACTTACACAGCGGTATATCTTACCTCAATGATATACAAGGAGATCGCTTACTGTTTACGCAAAAAATATCAGCGCGAAAAGAGATTGTTGAATTAAGTGTAAGTATTAACTAACAATGGATTGATTCATGTTATGGGTTGAAGTGTTTCGGAGAATAAGCGTAAGAGTTATTTTTAATTAGCGCTTCAATAAGTTCATTTTCTTTATCTTGGTCTAAAATAATAGAAGATTGTTTTTTCAAAAAAACTGTACATTTTTAATTGGGCTACATTAACGTTGATAAGTTAACGAATAATTAATCGTCAATCATTTTTTAGTCAAATTTTTGGAAGGCCGAAACATTGAAAAATTATTTAATAAAAATTCACTCTCTGCTTAATAAGACGCGAAAAATTGATTTTTTAGCTCCTTTATTATTGAGAATGTACTTAGTTCCGGTGTTTTGGATGGCAGGTACTAAAAAGCTAGAAGGTTTTGAGGGAATTGTTGAATGGTTTGGTAATACTGAATGGGGGTTAGGGTTGCCTTTTCCATTTTTTATGGCCTTTTTAGCGACAGCTACCGAGTTTCTTGGTGCAATAGCACTTTTCTTTGGCATTGGCGTAAGATGGTTTTCACTGCCGTTAATGTTCACGATGATTGTCGCTGCAGGAACTGTGCACTGGGACAATGGCTGGCAAGCAATAACGGACCCAAGTGCACCATTTGCTAATGAAAGAGTTATAGAGGCATCTAACAAGTTAGGCATCATAAAAGAAGTATTGCAAGAAAATACTGATTACGATTATATAACGTCAAGTGGCAGTGTTGTAATGCTAAACAATGGTATTGAATTTTCTGTAACCTACTTTATTATGCTATTAGCCTTATTATTTATGGGGGCTGGTCGTTATGTAAGCGTTGATTATTGGATTGAACGAGCTCTATATAAAGAACAAAGAGCATTGTCTTCCACTTCATAAAGAGTAAAAGATAAGAATAAATAGATGTTCTGAATAATGATATTTATTAAAGAGTTTATCGTTAAATTTTTCTAGGGATAATGAATTGATCAACGTTAGCTTACAATTGGCTCAATATTAATTTCATTATCAAGCCACTGAACTTTAGTTGCTTCGAAGTCACGCTTAAAGGAGCAAGTTTTACTTGAGACTTCAACATTTACGCCTGACAGTATTGATTGATATGCCGCGAGTTCCAGTTCTTCCAAATGGTCGTTGATTTTGCTCTTTTTTTCTAGCCATCCTTTATTGAGTACACCTAGCCATCCTAAATGCTGTCTTAACGCATTTTTAATACGCACTATTTGTTTTTCGTTTTCGCTATCTAAGTCGATAGCCTTTTGCAATAATTTATATATTCGAGGTAATCGTCTAATTATTCTATGGGTTTGTTCAAGGGTACTTATTCTTAGCTCTTCCGCACTATCTTTCCAATAGTTAAAATTGAGGTTTGTCATCGCTCCGCAAGGGGAGCCGAGAGTGCCAGCATATACTGAACCTCCTGATTGTATGAATGTGCTAAATATTTTTCCATCAGCTTTTTCATTGGTAAGGTTACCCACCCATAAATCGCCTTCAACAATAATTTTGCAATGAGAAAGATATTGCGCAACCATGATATTTTTTTTAGAAAAAATATCAGCATATTGAACAAACTGTGCGCTAATATCACCTTTTGCATGAAGCACTGTACCGTTATCAAGCTCATCATTTTCTGATCTTTGACGGCCAATAATACCTAATGCAATAGATATATTACCGCCAGAAGAAATCATAGCAGATTCAACAACTCCGCCTATGATTATGTCTTGACCTGCAAATAGTTCCATACCTTCGCGAACATTGCCTTTGACATAAATAGAACCATCAAAACGAATATTACCAGAACCCACATCAATATTTTCAATTTCTAGTAGCTTGTTCACTGCGACACTCTCAGCTGAAAGCTGTGGCATGCCATCAATGTTTGCAATGAGAATATTCTTGTTCTCATCTAAGAAAGAGGAGCCTTCAGACTCAACTAAAGAAACACTCTCACCTGATTCAGCATCAATAATCTTACCTAAGACATTAAAACCTTTAACACCATATGTGGGAGGAATGACTTGAGCTAATTTCCTGCCTTTTTTTACGAAAATTAAATCACCTAATTCACGCATATCAACATTACCATTATCGAGCTTTTTTGGGCGCATCACTCTATCAGCTGGATCATCAACTAAATATTTTATATAGCCATTTTTACCATTTATACTTATTTTCCCCTTAGCTATTTCGGTGGATATACTTTTTCCCCCTTGGAGTTTTAAGCCTTCTTCGACAATGTTAATTATGTTCTCTTTAATAATGCCCTGAGTGACATTATTTTCTTTTAGTGCTTCGACAACATCCGAATTGTTAATATGTGTGCCACCATAAGCGCCTTTAAGTGTTAACGTTGCAGACATGTTTTCAGCGTCTAAAGATATTTCAACGGCTGCATCAACCGAATGAGCAATAATTGCGGAACTAGAAACTGGCTCTTCAGCTTTGTGGTTAGTTGTATTAGCGACGGCTTCTAGCAGCAACTCAATCGAGCCTTCAATAAATAAATAATCAGCGTATTCAGATAATTTAAATGCCAATTGTAATTTTTTTAAGTCAGCCTTAGGCTGTCCTTCTACAAGGGTGATGGTCATCAATAAATCTTTACAATCATTTTCAAGCGTTAACTTTATATCGCACATATATTCTTCATCGATTGGACTACATTTACTAGGTTCATTAGTTTTATCAATTGATATTAAGCATTAATAAATAAGGTAATTTATGCCCAATATTATATTATCGTTAATAATTCACAGAATGCCACATTTAGTTTGATTACCGCTTAGTCTACCTTTTGTATTAATGAATACAAAAGGTAGACTTTTCTTGTATAACAACTAATCTTTAATAAAAAGAATTATAGAGTTTTGTTAATGAAAATAATGTCTGATACATTTATAGCAAGGCAAGCAATTTTAGATATAAACCTTAAAACGATCGGTTATGAACTGCTGTTTAGGGACAGTTTAGAAAATGTATTTAGAGAGTCATTACCTGAAAAAGCAACGTCAAAAGTAATACTTCAAAATCATATTTTGGGTAATTTAGCTGATGTTTGTGGTGGGAAATTAGCCTTTATTAATTTTGACGAATTCACATTATTGCAAAACTCTCCATTGTTATTTAATCCAAATGATATTGTTGTTGAAATTATAGAAACAATTAACATTTCAGATGAGCTTGTTTTTAATGTTTCTCAACTTTATAAGAAAGGTTATAAAATAGCGTTGGATGATTATGACTTTTCCAGTAAATGGGATATATTTTTTCCGTACATTTCTATTATTAAAGTTGATGTTGAGCAAGTTTCTTACCGTCAAATTGAGGAACTTAAAAATCGGTTGTTATCGATCGAGAGTAAAATAAAAATTGTTGCTGAACGTATTGAAACTAATGAGCAATTTCAACAATTTAAAACGATTGATATTGATTACTATCAAGGATACTTTTTTCATAAACCTGAGATGAAATCGGGAACATGTGTATCACCACTCAAAGTAAATTTAATTCAACTTTTCTTAGAAGCCTATAAACCTCATTTAGATTTTAATCAATTGACTCAAATTATTAGTCGTGACGTTACTTTAGTGAGTGGAATATTAAAATTGGTAAACAGTGCTGCTGAGTGTGGCAAGATTGAAATTATCTCTATTAAGCAGGCTATTACTTATTTGGGCACAAATAAAATAAAGCAATATGTTGCGATAATATCTATGTCGACATTATCATCGGATAGCCCGCTAGAGCTTTTTGTGGAGTCTTTAGTGCGCGCTAAAATGATGGAGCTTATAGCGGAAGAATCCGTCTTTAGCCATCTCAAAGAAAAAGCATTTTTAACGGGAATACTCAGCAACCTAGACGCGATATTAAATTTACCTATGCAGAAAATCATGGTGGATTATAATTTTTCACAAGATATTAAGCTTGCACTCTCTAAGCAACAAGGTGCACTCTCTGAACTCCTAGAAATGGCTAAGCATTATGAATTTTCTGATACTGGTAATGTAGCTCATTTGGTTAATACTCATGACATAGCAGAGTCGACGCTGTTTAATTGCTATTGCGAATCATTAAAATGGGGAATGAGCTTAGTTTAGTTCTTTTACACTCATCGATATTGTCTTTAATTTTAGGTTTCTTATTTCAGCTGTACTACTGATTATGCAACATGTGTCAATTTACATTCGTTATAATCTTTAATCCGTTGAAATTAACACGTACCGCATTGATATTCGCTACTTTCGTTTGTTAAGTGATACGAAAACAAAACTACAGCGATATTTTCTTTAGTCAGTAATGGTGGTTCGCCTTTTCGTTTTACACTAAGACTAGAAACGTCCTTTTCTGACGTAAGTGCAATTATTGTCATACTCTTTATTAATGCTTTGTCATCAGCGTTTATTGCAGTTATAAAACTTCTCCACGTGCTAATGCGGATTGCTTTTGCTCCAAATGGTTACGCTTCCCTCTAAGACATTATCTGAAATATCTTTTACGATATAGGGAGCTACCTAACCTGTTCAATTACCTGGAATTACTATGTATTTTCTCGTTAATAAGTAAATTCTCCCTGTTTAATTAATTATTTACAAGCAGAGCAGTTAATCTCTACATTTTGTTACAAACGATGGATCTTGTTACGTCTAATATTCCAAATTTTACTTATAGTTTATTCCTCAAAAACACTTAAGGAATAAATATGTACCTGTTAAATCAACTAAAGCCGAAACTTTTATGTAGTTCAATTATTTTAATGTTAGTTGCCTGTGGCAGTGATCCTGAAGTGAATAAAACGGCCAACATTGAAATACCTCCAGCGGTCAACATCGATTATCAGAAAATGATAGATGAAACAGTCTCTGATACGATTCCAGGAGTGATACTTCTAGTAGAAACGTCAGAGCAGCGATTTATCGGCAGTGCGGGATTAGCCGATATAGAAAGCCAAGAAGCAATGCAGACTTACCATATAATGCCAAATGGCAGTGCGGGCAAGAAACTAACGGCTTTATTCGTTGCGATGTTAGAAGAAGAGGGCATGCTGAATATTGATAATACACTCGATACTTGGCTATCTGAAGCCTTGCTGGTTCAAATTGCTCACAGTGACAAAATGACCTTGCGACAATTATTAAATCACACTTCAGGTGTTTACGATTATCTCGATGATAATGATTTTAATGACGCGGTATTGTTAGATCCTTCCTCTTTGAAAACGGACCATTACGCTCTTCAATTTGCATTGAATAAATCGGCGTCTTTTGAACCGGGCCAAGGGTGGGACTACTCCAATACCGGCTATTTATTAGCGGGCCTTATTATGGATGAAGTCTTAGGTGAGCACCATTCAAGTGAAATGCGCAACAGAATATTAGATCCATTAGGCATGAATTCTAGCCACTATGGTGGAGTAGAAAAAGAACAGGGTGCTATTATTTCTGGTTATTATAAATATGAGGATGGTGAAATTCTCAATACCAAATCTTTCTATGAAAACATTGGTGTTGCAGACGCACCGTTAGTTGCTAGTGTCGAAGATATGGCTCTGCTCCTTAAAACAATTATAAATGACGACAGCTCTGTTAGCGATCATGCTAAAGGCGCATTATTTGGTGAAGATAATCTGCAATCAATGGGAGACGGAAGTTATTACGGCCAAGGGATAATAAAAGGAATGATCAATGGCACACCCTTTTATCATCATGGTGGAGTGGAGAGTGGCTATTCAACCACTAACATATATATTCCACTGACTGATACCAGTATTACTGCATTTTTCAATTGCGGAAACTTTGATATGTGTGAATTTGAAACCAATGCGTTGATAGAAAAAGTATTGCTTAATGAATTAAAATAAATAGGTTTCTGATTATAATGTTAGGCGTGATGATCAATATCACGCCTGATACATTTCTATAGCATTATTGTCGTCGTTTAATACAAAGGTCATCTTTTTAAAACTCTTCGGTGCTATTATCTTTAGTTCTGTCAGTTTTAGTTCTGCCGCTTATGATTGAGCGCATTCTTATTTTATAATACTTGTTTTTTGGATAAGTTTTTATCTAAAAAGCTGAACACTTTATTATAAAATATTGTTGCTGAATGACCTGAACCAAAACCATGACCAACTCCATTTAATAACAAAAATTCATGTTCAATTTTCTTTTTTGTTAATAGTAATGAAAGGCGCTCTGAATGTTCAGACGTTACGATAGGGTCATCTGTACCATGTACTAATAAAAGCGGTGTAAGCAGTTCCTTATATCTATAAACAGGCGAGTTGTGTCGTTGATATTCACTGTCTTTTATCGGATCTCCTACAATATCTATCATTGCTTGCTTATAAGCATCAACTTTCATTCTCGTATCTTGAGCGAACATGAGAGGTATATCTGTAACACCAGCAAAAGAAATGGCACATTTGAATTTTTTTGGATACTTAATCACACTCATAAGTGCTGAATAGCCGCCATAACTTGAACCAAATATGCAAATACGGGACTGATCAATAATATCGAGTTTAATAATGTTATTTAAGGCATTGTTAATATCGTTTTCTATATTTAATCCCCATTGTTTTTGCCCGGCAAACATGAACTTTTTACCGTAACCTGAGGAGCCTCGATAATTAACTTTTAATGTTGCATAGCCTCTAGACGCAAGTAATTGGCTATGAGGATCAAAATATATTGTGTCTTGTACACCAATAGGCCCGCCATGAGGCATAACAATAAGAGGAGGATTAATAACGTTATTGGGCAAGGTTAAATATGACTCAATTTCAAAACCATCACTGGTCGGTATTTTATGATGAATGATCCTACTTTTATTGGAAGAAACATCATAAGTAGGGTTATTTGAACCAATGAGCATTGTTTTATTATTGCGCTTATCTAAGTGAAAATATTTACCCCTATTTTCATGATTTAAGGTCAGTACTGTTTGTTGAGTTTTGGTTGAATTTGAACTAACTACAATAGCGTGTTGATTAGGAAAAACGTCTTTTAGTGTATTGTTTTTTAATTCGGCGGTATCATTAAAGTAATGATTTTTTAACACACCATTTTCAAGGTAGTTTGCTGATGCTAGTGCACTGTAGTTTGAATTGAGTGAAATGCTTTTTATATCAATTCCTTTCTTTTCAAATATAACTTTACCGAATTTTTTATTAATTAGATCAAATTCTTGTAGAGCAATCTCATCCCTATTATGGTTATGCAGCACTAATATCGTCTGACTTTTGTTCGTAATCAAAATAGGTATAAATGTTTCTTTTGTATTTTTAGATTTTCTTACAGTCGCCCAATCTTCTTCGTTCGTTTCACGATACCAAACAATATGTTCATTTTCGACAATTCCCCAAGCAACTTTAATTTCGTCGTTAGTATTCATTAGCCAGCGACTCGCTTGCCTTAAGTCTTCATTCAATCTATCCGATCTTTTTTCAGAATCGATATCAACATAATAAATATCTGTCCCATTATGACGGTTTCTTTGGGTTACAATAAGTTTACGGTCATAATATCTAGAAGGTCTTACTAAGTGACCGCTAAATGATAACTTTTTGCGTTTAATTGATAATGTACCATCACTGTTATGGCTAAACGTCATTAAATGGTCTTCATAAGAACCGTCATCGAGTAATAATAACGCCAATATTTCAGTGTCACTTACCCAAGTAACTTCAAGGATGTTATCAAAGACTTCGTTATTATCCTCAGCCTGTTTGGGTTCATAAAACAATACGTTTTGTTGTTTGGATTTTAGCTGGTAAAGCATTAATAAATAATTATTTTTATGCCTTATTTTAATTAAAATCTCATCACCGGAGGGATTTATTATTGCACGTTTTATTTTAGGCGAGTTGAAAAACTCAGCAATAATAGGTAACGATGTTGCAAATGAAATGTGAGTATAAAAAAGAATAAAACAAACAAGTAGCTTCATGAATTATTCCTATTGGTTAAAGTAAAAGTTCATAAAATTATCTACACCAAGACCAGAATAAATGATTTTGCGTTTATCCATTAACTTAGGGTGATTCTCTTGTAACCATAAATAGGTTTTGGATATATGGTTCACGACTTTTGAACTAACTGATTCATTATAATGGTGATATTCAAACTGTAAATCGCCAGCATAATTTACTTTTCCTGCTGTTACCGTAAACAAGAGTTCACGACTAGCAAGTTTATAATACCCGGCATGTTTTGCTAATTTTAAGCGAGAATACATATATTCCCCTTCGTCCAAGACAATAACTCTGTAACCTTTTTTTAATTTGAAATCAGACAGGTCTTCTTGAGATTTAAAAATAGTGTCATTTGAAACTATAGATAAATGGTACGGTGGGTAATTACCAGAATAGGAAACAACAAAGTACCCTTGGTTATCTTTCAACTTTGGTAGCTTTTCATATGTTTCTGACTGAGAGAAAAAACTCACTATGAAGATTGAAAATATTAAAAATACTCTCATTTAATTTCATCCTTTGAAAAAAAAGTTTTTGACAATATACATTAACATACTGAAAATAAATATAAAATATAGTTTTTTTGAACTTTATAAATCAATGGTGTTATATAATTATTTAAAGCTTTAATTGCTAGAGTCAACGGAATATAAATACTCACTTACACTTTAAGTGGTACTTAATCGTTGCAGAGGTTGTCTTAATTTTGCATAGTTATTTTATCATTTATATCCGCAGTAAATCATTTGCTAGTATTAAACAATGTCTCAAAGTTTTATCAGAAAAATGCAGTGCTCAACGATGTCACTTATCATTTTGATTGTCTGAAATACTGTATTGTTGGTCCTAACGGAATAGGAAAAACCACTCTGTTAATGTTGGCTGCAGGCTTAGAAGATTTGAATTGTGGTGATATTGTTTTTAATGACGAGTCAGTTTATTTAACTGAAACCAAACGACATTTAGGCATTTCATCTGATAAAATAAAGTTACCCGACTTTTTAACTGCACAGCAGTTATTAGACTTTCATTGCTCCCAACATAATTGTCCATTTCCCATTATTTTAATTGACCGTTTAGGGTTTCGCGCTCAGTTAGCCACTCAAATCTCTGCTTTATCATTGGGTAGTTTAAAAAAAATATCACTACTTTTGGCATTAGCACATGAACCAAAATGCTTACTTCTTGATGAGCCAACGACAGGATTAGACAATAATAGTCGTGAATGGTTACTTGATTTTCTTCATCAATATCAGGGACAGGTGATCGTGACCAGTCATGAAACAATTTTTACAGAAAACACCCATTATAAACTTGTTGAGTTTGAACAACTCAATAAATTCAGCGAAACTATTTAATGTATAAGTATTCCCTGGTCAGAGGGAAAATTTATTACCATGAGCTAAAGCAATTATTACCCTCTGTTGCTAACTTGTTAGCCTTTTTATTATCAATACTCTATTTAGCCATTTCAGCTTCAATACTGACGGCACTCATCTCATTAAGTGTTATCGCTGATATAGATACTTCGATAGAACAACGTATTATTTATCAGGTTGGATATTCTGTTCTGCTTTACTTTTTAATTCGAATTCAAAAAAGTGCAATATTAGGTCTGAATTATAAACATTACTTAGCGAGTTTACCTGCGCCTAAAAGATTAAAGCATACAAATACAGTAATATTGACAGTCGTTGCAGGCAACTTACCGCTATTAGCCCCATTGTTTTTATTAATGTTCACCCCAAGTTTATCAACTTTTATTAACCAATTACACTTTCCAATATTTGCTATATCAATATTAATGGTTGCTTTAATCAGCCTTAAAAATAAAACATTCCCTTGGTTAAGTTTCGTCTTTACTCCATTGGTGTTGGTGTTTGTGTTTGGCGTTGAAGACGGTTCAGTCAGCCCCATGAGTATTAATAGCATATGGTTATTCATTATGGTGGTTGAAACTTATTATGAGCCACTCTCTTTTATTACTGATAAATCATTGAGAATAAAGCTCTATTGGCAAATTCGCTGGATTGCTATAATAAGAAAACCTGCAAGTATACTTACCCGTATTTTTTTGTCTGGCTTGTTTATTGGCATGGCTGCTTATGTACAAAATAAAATGGGGCAGGTCGCTAACGATTATTTACAGGTATTATTTATTTGGGTTTTGTCGATTTTGATAGGTTCTTATCAATTTGATAATGAAAAATTTTATCTTCAATATCAATATTACCTAAATGGCTTACTCAACCGAGCAGGCCTACGTTATTGTTTAGATATTTCACCGGTAATCTGTATCACGTTAATCTCTTGTATAGTATTATATTTATGGTTACATTTTACTCTAAACCTAATCGTTTTATTACCATTAGAAGTCTTAGTTACCATAATATGTGTCAGTAAATTTCATCGTAATTTTTTTATTATTCCTAGCCTGCTAAGTGGTTTTTTGCTGTACACACAGTAGTCATAAAAGAACACTGTAATACTTGAATAATTAATAATAATGAATTCTGTTTATAGGAAAACTGTACATTTTTGTGTTTTGCTTACATTTGCTTATTAAATGTAAGGCGCTTAATAAGGACAAGGAGTTATTTTGAATATTAGTATTTTAGGTGGAGGCATCGGAGGATTAAGTACAGCCATTGCATTAAAGCAAGAAGGCTTCGATGTATCTGTTTATGAACGACATAGTAAACCCACCACAGTAGGAGCAGGTATTGTATGTTGGCCTAATGCTTCATTCGTTTTGGCACAACTTGGGATTTTGGATGAGGTTGCTAAAGTTTCAGGTTCGATAAAATATATGAATCGTTATTCTAATACGGGAGAATCTATTGGTTCATTAGATATTAGTGAGCTTAATAGCTTAATGAATTATCCTAGTTATTCTATTTTACGTAAAGATTTAATTAGTGCTTTGATTCAACGGACTATAGCGTTAGGTATTGATATATATTACCAACATGATGTTACCCATTTTTCTGATAAAAACGGAAAGACATCTGTTAAATTTAGTAATGATAAAAGTATTGAATCGGATGTCATTATTGGCTCAGATGGTCGGATGAAGTCACTTTCTAGAGCCTACGTAAATGGTGAAAACACACCTATTTATCAAGGCTTTATTAATTGGGTTGGTGTCTTTGAAGATAAGTCTGTTAATTTTTCGGATTTGTCCGTTTCTGATTATTGGGGCATGGGTAAGCGTTTTGGTATTGTTCCAGTATCAAAAAATAAAGCTTACTGGGCTGGTGGTGCTGTTTCTAAGACGATAATTGCAATAAATCCGAATAAGTATAAATCAGAACTCAACTCTCTATTTGGTGACTGGCCAGATTTAATGACTAAAATCATCAATGGAACACCTGAGTCGAGCATTAACAAAATTTATGTACACGATCATGATCCAATAGAGAAATGGCATAAAAATAATGTCATATTATTAGGTGATTCGGCACATTCCCCTTTACCTACATCTGGTCAAGGTGCGTGCCAGGCTTTGGAAGATGCATGGCATTTTACTCGATGTTTAAAAGACAATATCAACAATATATCTAATGCTTTTGAACAATTTACTGAATTGAGAAAAAATAAAACATCAGGCATCACCATGGGAGGACGTCAATTGGCATCATCTATTTTTAATCAAGACATCGAGTTTTGTAAGCAGAGAAACTTAGCGAGTAAAAATACCAATTATCGTAATGTAGTTGTTGGTATGGCAAAAGGATGGTCTAACGGTTTACCTATTGGATGTTAAGTTAGCTAAAGTGGCGTGACAAAGTTGGATTGTTGATCCCTCGTTAATAATGCAGGAAATAACTTCTATCATTTTACTCACTTCTAGCTCTCGCGTGGTTTCATTAAATTATAATTCATCATGAACTTTACTAAAGTTGAGGAATGTTATTAATAGCTAATGAATAATTTGAACGGATAAATACCCTCTCTGAAAAGAAACAATCACTAAAAACCTAAAGATAAGAACTAGTTGAATTGTATGTACTGCTAGAAAGGATGAAAAGCACTGAAAAATTAAATTTGGTACTCATCTTACCTCTACAATAGAATGCAAAGAAACCTTGATATGCATTGAATATAAATGTAGTTTTACTTCTACAAAAGCACGTAGACTACTCATTATTTCGAGCAAATATAATAAGTGTTATTCGTACGTATTAGTTTTATATCACATAAGGGTAAATGGATATGGGTAACGGTTCTGATCACTTTGAGAATGTTCCAGAAGAGGATCTTCAGCAATCAAATGTTGAAGAAGGAGCAAAGGAAAAATTTACAAGCGATATAATAGCGATGAATGCCGATGCACTCGCTTTTATAGCAAATACAAAGAAAACAGGTATTGCATTTGATAAAAGTGAAAGTAAAAAATAATTTCACTCCATTGGGGATTTCCCTCAATGGATTGAAAAATAATTAAATACCTTTAAAGAACCTTAATAACCATTGATTCTAAAATAATACTCTTTGAAGTAGACTTTTCGGGCGCATTGCTTACCCGTTCACACTCGGTTTACCTTCTTGGCACGTAGGGCACTTACGTCGATGGATTTCTGATGTTTTAGCACCATATACTTCATTACAATGTCCACAACAGAGTTTGAAAATCACCTTCTTTTTATCAGTCTCATCGAGATTAATACTGCCTAACACTTGTTGGTTATTAGTATTTATATAACCTATTTGTGTTGTTTTAGTTGTACCACTAGTAAAGGTTTTTTCTTTAACATCACTCTCAGAGGTTTTATCTATTTCATCAATACTTGCTTCTGGTACATTGTTCTGAATTTCATTATGGGCTTGTTTATTGTCATCAACAGACCACATAAAAGGCACCCTATCTTCTTTTTTATCTCGCCACTTATTCCAAGCAGCACCTCCTCCAAGGGCTAAGCCAAACTTCGCTAATTCATTCAATATTTGAATTTTATTTACATGGTGTCCAATGCCATTAAGTAGCTCATCCCAACCAGATTGAGTCGAGATTGTTTCATCCCATACAGGTTTACCCTGTTCATCTAGAATGTATATACCGTTGTAGCGATATCCATAATCATGGATAAGACCAGGAATTAACAACAAACCAACGGGGCTTAACAAAGCCCAAAGTGGTTTAGGTATAGAAGCTCCATCGAATTCAAACCCGGCATGAATGGCATATTGGTTGCCTTTATATTCATAAATGAAAGCTTTTTCTACGCGCCACCGCCTAACATGAAAAACAAAAACGAGTATTTTATTGAGGAGAGATTTTTGATTAGCTGTTGATATTGGAATAGGGCGCAAGACAGGCATCCTATCCATGTCAATAAGCGTATTGGGAGCAGATAATTCATGCTTTTTACCCTGCAGCATCACAAAAAGCACAAGATAAATAACGAAAAGACCAGTAACAATAGTGCCAAAAAAGCCAATAACCAAATCTAACATTTCTAATTCCATTTCTATAGGGAGGTATATTGTTCAATTATTGTTTAATTTACGCGCTATGTATATAGTTAACCACTGACTTAAAATGGATTTTTATGACTTTGCTAGGATGGCTTCTTTATATTTTATCCCTCAAAATCTAGCATGTTTATCTAATAAATTTTATTTAATAGTGATATTAATCATTGGAGAATAATAATGAGTAAAGATGTATTAATAATTTTACATGGGATAGGCGAACATACCGCCGACTCCTTTGAGAAAGAAGTAGTCGACGCTGAAAATAATGCGATCCAGCACTATGACTCATACAAGCAGTTAAAGTTTGAAGATGTTATCGAAGTTATAAGTATTGGCTCATTGCTGCCATTGGAAGTCTATCGCAGAATGTTAATTTTACCACACTGCGGGCACTAGCTATAACAGAGTAAAAGAAATTCAGATTAGTTCTTGTATGGATAACACAGTAATAATCCTTTGGTTTATTCTAAATTCACTTGTCGATAATTAGTCGATTTAAAGTATCTTCAGGACTACTCAACCTAGTTTCAACCAGCTTTTTAATGCGAATCACCAATTCCTTAGAAGTATATTGTTCAACCAGAGATAAGAATGTTTCAGATCCTTTTTCATTACCCTGTTCGACCTTTTGACGAAATTCATTCCAAAGAGAATATATATTCTTTAAACCATTGCTTTTCTTTTGCACAGAATAATCAATTGCCCGGTGTATCAATAAACCACAGGTATAATACAAACCAAACTGACCTTTATTGGCTGCTTCCAATAATGAAAGCTCCGTTAAACCTTCCACACAATGTTCTTTGAATCTACCAACTTTTTCAGTAATGTATTCTTCTGTTTTAGGATACAAGTCTAATAAAGCAAGCGCCGCCAACCAGTCAGCGTTGCCCTCGTGCAACCAAGACTGATTAGACTCTCCATAAAGTACCCCCAATTTACTTCTTTGATATAAGTGCGCAACTTCATGGGCGAAGAACCAAGTGGTCTGATTAATGAATTTAGTGTCTTTAACTTTTTTATCAAGGTCGTTTGAATTCCAATGCATGAATATTTGATTAGGCAACGTACCACCTTGTGACGAGCGATCATCAACTTTGGCATATGACGCGAATAAGGTTGGTTTAACCCCGTTAAGTTTGCCTAATCTCTCTTGAAAATAAACCATCAACTTTGGTATGTCAGTGCTTAACGACAATTGAATTTCTTCTGGCAAACCACTATCGATAACAGCAATAACACTATCAGTTTCTATCGGCTTTTGGCGACCGATATATATATTCATTCCATCGTCTCTATCAACCCAGTTGGTTGATTTAGTATAAACTTTACCATTTACTATCAGGTGTTCTCCTTGCGGAATATTCATTGATACCTTCCAGTCATTAACATCATCTGCGCACTTATCAATGCAAGCAAATAAACGCCCCGTGTAGATCAAAACCCCGCCATCTGAATAAGGAGAAAAAGGTGCGTAATCTTTGGATAAGTGTTTATAAGTAGGTGTTAACATAAGCTCAACATGCTCAAACGAGCTACCGTCTTTTTTATTTAAATACTCTTTACCTTCTTCAAAAACTATTTCAAAATCAGAAGAAACAGGCTTCCAACGTTCAATTCGGGAGTTGTTTGGGTTACGGACAAAAGCAAGTCTATTTGCGGGTCTACTCATTTGATATATGAGCGACCAAGAGTTATCTCTAGACTTTGAAATAGAAATATCGACTTCAGAGTTTGTTTCTGCATAAAGAGGTAAATTAATCAACAATAACAAGGAAAATAGGAATAATTTCAAATTGGTCTCCAACGACTCTAAACAAGAATAACTTTCTCTAAATCAAATTTATATTTTTGAAGCTATTCAGAAGTTTTATATTGAAACAAAGAAATCTTTTGATGTCTACGCGATAACGATGAATATATTGTGGAATAAAGATGAATATTAAGAATAATTGAAGCTTTAAATAATATACCTGAAAATATAGGACAATAAAGTTGAGACTATATTCCGCGTTGCGCACTTTGAAGTCATCCCTGTGCTTCTACATGACTAGCGTTTTTTGTGGCAAACGGACTATTTGTTGTGAGAAAATCGAGTCAAAATTTGGTCGATTTTGTAGCTTGAGTTCAATCGGTGGGATTTTATATTGAGATATAATTGATGACCCAAAAGAAATAGCGGTAAGTATTTTGAGGCGTCTTAATAATATTAAAGCATTTACTAGAACCTGCTCGATTCAATTGATTTTGTTTTCTTCCGAGTCAATGATGTATTTTCTGGTCTTAGCTTTCCATTGACGTTTTGCCAATTTTTGCATATCAATATTTTTGTCACCTTCATCAATGATTTCATGACCAATTAAAGTTTCCATAATATCTTCCATTGTTAATATTCCACGTACAGTCCCATATTCATTAACAATGAGTGAAATATTAGTTTTACTTACTAATAGTTCTTTCATTGCATGTGACAAACACATATTCTCCAGCAAGGTAGGCATCTCCCGAACATAATTGCCTAAAGTAGTATCGTAATTACCACGAGCTTGAGCTAACAATAAATCACCTCGGATAACAAAGCCGACAATATCATCTGGTTTATTTTCATAAATAGGGATCCGAGTAAAACGACTTTTCTTGTGCTTATGAAAAAACTCTT
>Ga0209292_1000930_pt1 | contig 37057 bp, 27 predicted proteins | sample GOMGulsemesocosm_2_FD_184634 | JGI IMG/M metagenome (GOLD analysis project Ga0209292, IMG submission 184634) | Methane-oxidizing microbial communities from mesocosms in the Gulf of Mexico - GOM9C Gulf of Mexico (SPAdes) (version 2) | ecosystem: Environmental > Aquatic > Marine > Cold seeps...
GGAACGTACATAATGGTTGGTGGAGATGAATCACTTGAAGATATGATCAAAAATACCCGTCGTGGTATTTTAGTGACACGCCTTTGGTATATTCGAGCTTTAGATCCACAAACCTTGTTAAATACTGGTCTAACGCGCGATGGTACGTTTTATATTGAAAACGGTAAAATTAAACATCCAATCAAAAATTTCCGTTTTAATGAAAGCCCGATTGTGATGCTAAATAACATTGAAGCGCTTGGTAAACCAGAGCGAATTAATGGCAATATGGTACCACCAATGAAAATACGTGACTTTACTTTCAGCAGTCTATCGGATGCGGTTTAGTCGTTAACTGTTTGTCAGTAGATACAAAGAGTGAATTTTCGCTCTTTGTATCTTTAAAATTATTTTGACTGAATACATAGTTAATATGAATAGACTTATCTCATGAACAAAAGACGTTTTTTGCAGTCACTTTCTATGATAATGGCAACAGCTGCTTTGCCTTTCCCATTAAGGGCTTGGCAAAATGAGTCATTTGACTTTTATTTCACTCGACTCAGTTATGAATCAGGTGATTGGGAAGTAGATGAACGCATGCCTGCTAATGTCTTAAATTCATTGATTGAATACACTAGTTTATCGGTTGATATCAAAGAGCGTATTATCCCACTTTCAGATCCTGTGATGTTAACCGCTCCTTTTTGTTATTTAGCGGGTCATCGTTTAGTCCAGTTTACCCATGAAGAGCAAGCTAACTTCAAAAGCTATATTGAAAATGGAGGGTTTGTTTTTGTTGATGATTGTAATCATGATATTGATGGTATGTTTGCTCGTAGCTTTGAAAAGCAAATGTTGGCATTATTTGGTGATGAGGCGCTAAAGAAAATCCCTAATGATCATGCTATCTATTCCTCTTTTTTCAAATTTGATGGTCCACCAAGAACCTCCATTGAGCTTAATGGTTGGGGGGATGATTTAGTACATAATTATTTGAAGGCTATCGAGATTGATGGCCGTATAGCGGTACTTTATAGTAATAAAGACTTAGGTTGTGAATGGGATTATGACTTTCGCAATAAACGTTGGCTCAAAGTTGATAACACTCGATTTGCGGTGAATATTGTTATGTATGCTATGACTTCTTGAACCCATTAGAGTGTATATTTTCCTATAAAAATATTCCTAAAAATAAATCAATAATAAATAACTAATATGGCTGATTGATAAATGATGAACGAACAAGATGTAACACAAACTCTGAGCAAATTAAACTTAGTGGCTGAAGAAGTTGGTAAAGTAATTGTCGGTCAAAAAAATGTGATAGAAGAGTTATTGATCAGTATATTAGCAGGTGGACACTGTTTACTTGAAGGGGTACCGGGTCTAGCAAAAACCTTAATGGTTAGTTCGTTAGCAAAAACCCTTGAGTTAGATTTTAATCGAGTTCAGTTTACGCCAGACTTAATGCCAAGTGATATTGTTGGTACTGAGATCTTAGAAACTGATCACGACAGTGGTGATCGATTTTTTAAGTTTCAACAAGGTCCAGTATTTACCAATATTTTGTTAGCGGATGAAATTAACCGTACACCACCAAAAACTCAAGCCGCGTTACTCGAAGCGATGCAAGAAAAATCAGTTAGTTATGGTGGTAAAACCTATTCATTACCTCAGCCATTTTTTGTTTTAGCTACTCAGAATCCAGTAGAGCAGGCAGGCACTTATCCTTTACCTGAGGCGCAACTTGATCGGTTTTTAATGTTCATTCGAGTAGGTTACCCAACAGCAACCGACGAAGTTGAAATCCTTAAGCGCACAACGGGTAATGTTGCAGCTAGCCTGAGTAAAGTTTTATCAGGCGATGATATGTTAGCTTTACAACAGTTAGTTCGTTCAGTTTCAATTTCTGATGTGCTAATTAACTATGTAACACGAATAGTAAGAAATACTCGCTCAAGTGAAAATGAACCGAGTGTTTGCCAGCAAGTCACTGAATATGTTCGTTGGGGAGCGGGCCCAAGAGCAGGGCAAGCGTTAGTGCTATGTGCTAAAGCTAAAGCTCTGTTATCAGGCCGTTATGCCGTTGTACTTAGTGATATTGAATTTGTTGCTCCAGCGGTATTACGCCATAGAATATTAGTTAATTTTCAAGCTGAGGCACAAAATGTGACTACGGATGAGATTGTTAAAGCGTTACTTGTTGATGTAGCTCTCCCTAGCAGCCCTCTTAGCTAATACCAATTTAACTTAATCATAATGGTATAACATGAAGCAACTGCTTGACTTAAAAACCTTAGCTCGCATTAAAGACTTACCTTTGGTTGCTAAAACTATTGCTCATGGCTTTTTGCAAGGGGTGCATCATAGTATTCAACGTGGTGTTGGAATCGAATTTAGTCAATATCGCGTTTATGAACCCGGCGATCAACTATCAAGTGTTGATTGGAAACTTTTTGCTCGCTCTGATAGATATTTTGTTCGAGAGGCTGAGCGTGAAAGCGATATTAATATTTGGTTTGTTATGGATAGTAGCGAATCAATGAAACAAGCCTCTTTCTTTGATAGCAAAGACAATAGTCAAACAGACAAAAATACTACGGATCGTTTAAATAAATTTGAATATGGAAAGATTCTACTATCAACTTTAGCTTATATGTCGCAAAAACAAGGAGATAGTGTTGGTTTTATTGGTTTGTCGAGTGAAAACAAACATTACCTTCCTGCACTTTCTGGTGAACGCCATTGGCAAAAAATATTAATTTCCTTAACCAATATGTCTGTGGGTGGATATTTCCCAAAGCTGAATGACGTTCAAGCGCAATGTCATGCTATGCGTAAAAATGGTTTAATTTTTGTGATCAGTGATTTTTATCAACAAGATGAAGAGATTCACGATTTACTCAGTCAATTAAGTAATTCACGTACTGAAGTGATCGCGATCCAATTAACCTCTAATGATGAAATTAATTTTCCTTATCAAGGCATGGTGAGGTTTGAAGATCTTGAAACTAAAAAACAACGATTAGTCTCAGCAAAACAAATTAAAGCGCAATATCTATCTGCTCAAGCTGACTTTAATCAAGCGCTTGAGCAAAAGTTAAAAGAAAAGCAAATTACTCATTGGCAAGTGAATATTGATGAGCCGATGGATGAATCTTTAACACGCTTTTTACAATTACGTCAGCGGCGTTTCGTTTGATGACTATGCTCTCAAGCTTTGGCATTAATTTTTTATCACCTTTAGCGCTTATCGCTTTAGTCGGTCTACTTATTCCTATTGCTATTCATTTATTTAGTCGAAGTAAAGGAAAGCTAATAAAGTTAGGCACAATAAAGTTTATACCTCAAATTGCTCCCGTAAAAATGCTGCAAATGCGATGGACAGAGATACTTTTGCTAATAGTTCGTTTGGTGATGTTGTTGTTATCAATTTTACTGTTAGCCAAGATATTTGTTGATAGTCCATCGTTAAAGCAAAGTAATGTACAGTTGGTTAGCAGTGGTTGGTTAAATGCCGCTACAAAAGCAGAAAGGGAGCAATTAATGGCTTCATCAAGCGATGATAGTCGTTTTCTTTTAAACCCTCAGCTGAGCCCTTTAAGCGATATCATGCTTGAAAGTTGGCAAGAGCCCAGCTCATCATTAGCGTTAGACCCAGGACTAGTAAATAATTCAAAAAAACTAAATTTATCGGTATTAATTAACGCTATGGCTCAACAGTTAGCAATTGATGCTCATTTATCTCTCTATCTCACTAATCACAGTGAACAGTTCCCAACAATTAAGCAGCAAAGTATCAAATTAAAGTCTGAGCAAAAGCTTACATGGCAAATCAAAGAACTAAACAAAAATAATAGCTCCAGCTTGCTAACGAAAATTATAAAAGTTGCGTTAGTGATTGATGAGGACAGAAAGTCTGGCTCAAATAAACTGATTAAAGCTTTAGAAGTAATTAAGGCGAATAAATTGCCTAACTTGTCGATTAGCATCATAAATGATCTAACTGCATTAAACTCAGGTGCTTTACCGCAATGGTTATTCTATTTAAGCTCAGCAGAAAATGAGAGTGAAATACTTCGTTTAGCTAACTTTGGTGTTAATGTGTTTATTGATGCCCAGCAGCAAGAAGTTATTTTAACCGATGATAATCAGTTGGTTAATGGCCGCTACTTACTCCTACCAGCAAAAATAAAAAAACTAAAGAAGATAAATGCCTCATCATCTGAAAGAATATTATGGCGAAATGAAGCTCAACAGGTTGTGCTTACCCAGCAAATATTTCACCAAATAAAAGAAAATACGGTTAACGCTAAAAGTACCAGCCAGATATTACGATTTTATAGTCGCTTTGACTCATCATGGAGTAATTTGGCAGAGCAACCTCAATTTGTGCAGATTATTTTTTCGTTATTGGCGCAAAATGAACCAAGTATTAGCACAATTTCTTTATTGCAAATAGAGCAATTAATTAATTTGGCTCAACAAAAAAATCAATTATTAGACCGTGATTTACCTTTTAAAAATTCGCCTTCTGATGCTTTTGATAAAGCTATTAGTATGCCTATTAACAAAACATGGTTATCGCAATGGTTGATAAGTTTGTTAGTTTTATTTTGGTTGTTAGAACGGTTGGTAAGTGAGTTTAGCATTGTGCGTCGGGGTAGTGATGACTAAGCTAAATTTACTGACAAACTCAGAAAAACACTCAATTTCTTCAACTAAGTTGCAACTTGAAAAAATAGTGAAGAAATATCAAGATAAAATCAGACTTGAATATTTTACTCGCCTATTAGCAACTTTAATTTTTTTAGTTTACTTAATTGGCATTAATGAAAAGCTTTACTCAACAATCACAGGTTTAGTTATTACAGCTATTGCCTTTGGCTTGGTCCTATTTATTAGTTGGCTACTCAGTTATTTTGAACAAAGTGAAATTAGCAATACTTTATCACTCCTCCCTCGCAAAGTAACAGCAACAGACCTATTAGCACACTGTGAGCGTAACTTTGTTGGGCTTGAAGAGAGTGCTCAATTAGTGCTTATTGATGATGAAAAACTCTCGTTTTTGGCTCTATTGCAAAAAGATAAAATACAACAGCGATTACATACACTTTTAGTCACTAAACAACCGGAGATATTAGGGCGCTTTCAAGCAAAAATGCATTTGAGTTTTGCTGCTATCGTTACTGTTGCCCTATTGTTTTTGCCAGTTAGTGATATAGAACAAATGCTAATTGATAATAATGCCACTAGTAAACATAGCGATGTTAAAATAAACATGGCTAATCCTATTGTACTAGAGCAAGCTAAGGTAACCATTACTCCTGCGGTATATTCTGGTTTACCTAGTCAGGTTACTGAGCAACTTGATTTAAAACTATTCTCTGGCTCTAAGGTACGTTGGGAATTAAATTTCTCAGATGTTGACCAAGCGTATTTTCTACAGTTAGCAAACGGTAAACAGATAGACTTTATGCGTGAAGCTGGTAATAGCTTTGGTGCTGAGTATATTGTTGAGCATACTGGTTTATATCAAATTGTTTCCGCAGATAAACGTTTTAGTCAGTTACATACGATGAATGTTGTTCAAGATCAAAAAGCGAAAATACGTTTCATTTCACCTAAAGCAACGGTTACTGAAATTGCTACTTTAGCTCAGCCAATTCTCAAAGCTGAAGTAGATATTAGTGATGACTTTGGTATTGAAAAAGTAGAGATCCTTGCTTCTATTGCTAAAGGCTCTGGTGAGTCGGTCAAGTTTAGAGATCAACTATTCAGTTTTGACAAACTAGAGCAGGTTAAAAGAAACAGTAAATATGTAAAATCAGCACGTTATATTAAAACATGGCAATTATCAGAGCTTGGTATGGAGGCAGGGGATGAACTATATTTTACTGTTAAAGTGTGGGATAACAAACAACCAACTGCTCAATTAACCTCATCGGTAACTAAAATCATTCGCTGGCTGGAAGATGAGCAGCAACTCGTTTTGTCTGACGGTATTTTGATTGATTTCATGCCCGAGTACTTTAAAAGTCAACGACAGATCATTATTGAAACGCAAGAACTTATTACTGATCAAGAACAACTTAGCATAGATCAGTTTAATGACACTTCTCGCTCGCTTGGATTTTCACAAAATGAGTTAAAACAAAAATATGGACAATACCTAGGTGATGAGTTTTCTCAAGGAGGAATTGATAATGCCGAGCATGCTGATAGTGATATTGAAGGCGAACATGATGAAGCAGAAATGCATGAGAAAGAAGCTCAAAATGCCGCTGAAGCTGGTCATGAACATCAACCAGCAGAGGAAAGTGTTTCAAATGAGCTAGGTGATAAGTCTGGCTATCTTCAAGTTATTGAGAAATATGCGCATAATCATGAAGATAGTGATATTGGTGTTATGGGACGTCAAGATCCTAAGGCGCTAATGAAACGTTCTATCGCTAATATGTGGCAAGCTGAATTACACTTAATGTTGTCACAGCCTATGCTTGCACTTCCTTTTGAACAGCAGGCGTTGAAATTTTTGAAAATGGCGAAAAAAGCAGAACGAATTTATGTTAAAAGACTAGGTTTTGAGCCACCACCTGTAAGCGAACAAAGGCGTTATCAAGGTGAACTTGAGGATATTTTATCTTATCAACAAATACAGCCATTAAATCTATCGGTAAGTGATAATAAAAAATTGAGTCAATTGTTTAGCTTGCTAAATAAATCTAACACTCTTAAAAAGGTAATTGTCCTAGATGAAGAACAACTATTACTCATACAAGAAGTAAAGCAACTTTTACAAACAAAGGCTGAGCAGCGTCCAAGTTTAATTGCTTTTGTTGCAACATTAGAGCGTATACAACTAGCGAAGAGTTTATTACTAAAAAAATGCCAACAATGTCTGGAACAAGAAAGCTCCTTAGACAACATGCAGCAATTAAAAGATAAATTATGGCAACTTCTTACTTTGCCTATAGCAGCGCCAGTGCTTGAGAAAAAGCCTTATCTCAATTCAAACTCGTTAATGCAGCGCTACATCAATGCGATTTCTGGTGAAGTTTCTGGTCCAGATTCTAAACAAGGTAATACAGAAAAACCAAATACAATTGTTCAAGGCGAGGATAAGCGATGAGCAGTTTTATTAATCGATTGATTATTTCTGAGCTCTCAATGTTGTTATTTATACTATTTCTTCTTTTAGCATTTGGTTTTATTGTTTTGTCGGTGCGCCTCTACCAAAGATTAAACAATAATTTTTCAATGAAGTTCATCACTTTGTGGCTGATAAACTTAGTAGCTGTATTGATGATTGTCGTGCTCATTACCCCTATTATGTTAAAAGTAGACGAGTCACCACAAGTGGTATTATTGACTGCAGGAGTCACTACACAACAAATTAAGCACATTCAGCAAGCTAAGGACCAGACAGTTTATGCACTGGTTAGTACTGGTGAAAATATTAAAGTAGATGAAAATACTCTATTAGCAGAATTAACAGATGTTATTTGGCTTGGAAATGTTGATGAGATTTTTTTACATCAAACAAATCTAAAGCATTTAACAGTTTATGGTGACGGTTTAACAAAAGGGCAATGGCAAAACTTTACTGATATAACCATCGACTTTGCTGCAGGTAAGTTAATCACAGGGTTAACAGAAATACAGTGGCAGAAGAGTATCGCTTTAGGAGAAAGTATTCAGCTAAAAGGCATATTACAAGCTGAGCATTTAGTCGGCGAGAACAAAAGCTATCGAGTTAACTTATATGATCCAAGCGGTGACTTGGTATCGACAACACAATTAAAGTCAGGAGAAGCCTTTCAATTCAATTTTATACCAAAAAATACTGGCCAATTGGATTATCAATTAACGATTACCAATGGTTCAAAAAACGGTAAAAATGGTCTTGAAAATACTAATGAAATTAATACTCAAAGCAATATTCAAAGCAATATTCAAAGTAATATTGAAATAACTGAAACAATTGCGTTATCAGTAGAAAACCCAAAAAAGATAAAATTATTACTGAAACAGGGGGCTCCTTCATTTGAAAGTAAACACTTAAAGAACTGGGCGAGTGAAAATTCAGCCCAAATGTTAGTTTTTAGTCAAATCAGCAAAGAGAAAAGTATCAGCCAAGCAGTAAACTTTACAGCAAATGAGCTTGATAAACTTAACCCTCAAATGTCTCAAAGCTCAATATCAACCCAGTTAACCCCAACATTATTAGCATACTTTGACTTGTTTGTTATTGATGGACAGTCATTGATACTTTTATCATCACAAGAGCAACAATATTTAATAAAAGCGATTGAACAGGGTTTAGGGCTATTAGTTTTTGCCGACAAGGAACTGGTTAATGCCAATCAAACAGAACAACTGCCAATACTAAATGGTATGCAGTTAACGCACTTTGAGCAAAGTAGCAAAACTAATGTTAGCGCTGTTTATTGGCCTAAGCATGAAATTAGCCAAGGAATTTTCCCATATCCTGCTCATCTGTCTTTTGAGCATGGTGATATCTTAGTTCTTGGTGAACAAAAGCAGAGTTTAGTTGTTAAGCAGCTTGTAGGTTTTGGTCAATTAGCGGTTTCATTGATTAAGAGTAGTTTTGAATGGAAAACCAGTGGCTTAACAACTTTATATAGCCAGTATTGGCAATTTGTTATCAAACAACTTGCACGAAATTCAGCGGAACATTATTGGTTAGCTCAAGCTAATGAACAGTTGGTTTTTGTAAATGAGTTTCAACAACACTGTGCTTTATCGTCATTTGTTCAGCTAAGTGTTAAGCAATTGCAATCAAATATTGATACACCCTTAATACTTAATCAATCAATGCTTGATGAAAATAAATATTGCGTAAACTACTTGTTTAGTGATTTAGGTTGGCAAGAATTAAATATGAGTGGCAAGAGAACACCTTCAACAAGCACAATCAAAGAAGCTTTAGTTAGTTATGTTTACCCAAAAAGTAGCTGGTTAGCTTGGCAGCAACAGCACAAACATATGGCAAGTGAAGAAATGGCTACTAATGTGATCAGAAGCAGCAGTAATATAAAAAGTTCAGAAAAAATAATCATTGATGAACAACCTTTATCAAAAACTATTTTCTGGATAATTCTCATGCTGAGTTCAACCTTATTATGGTTAGAAAGAAAACACGTAAATAGCTAACTATATCATCGCGATAAATTGATGATATAGATAATGTAATTAACTGTAACCCTTCAGTTATATGTTGTTAAAGAGCAGCTAAATTATGTTGTTATTCATTGAACACTCCACTAACCTACTCAGCAGAAGTTACAACGTAGTTTCATTTCATCATTAATTTTGCAGAAAAGTACCGGAGTAGGGATATGTTAACCAACAAATCGACAGTAAAAAAAATCTTATTAGTAGAAGATGATCGTCAATTATCAAACTTAATTACTGACTTTTTAGAAATGGAAGGCTTTCATGTTAAACAAGAATTTCGTGGTGATACTGTAGCTAAAAGAGTGGAGCTGTTTTCACCTGATATAATTATTTTAGATGTAATGTTACCGGGTAAAGACGGTTTTACTGTGTGTAAAGAATTACGCCCTAAATATACCGGTCCTATTTTAATGTTAACCGCTAAGGGCACAGATTTTGATCAAGTATTAGGTCTTGAAATTGGTGCGGATGACTATGTTATTAAACCCGTTGAACCTAGAGTTTTACTCGCTCGTGTCAGTGCATTACTTCGTCGAGGCAATTTACCGTCTGCAGGAGATGATGTGGCTGAGCTTGAATATGGTAACTTACATATTACCCGAGGCTCTCGTCAAGTATTATTAAATAATGAAAATATAGAACTAACCAGCCAAGAGTTTGATTTGTTGTGGCTTTTAGCCAGTAAGTCAGGTGAAGTGCAAAATCGTGATTACATATACAAAGCGGTGGTTGGACGAGAATACGATGGTATGGATCGTAGTGTTGATGTGCGTATTTCACGTTTGCGTAAAAAATTACAAGATAGCAATGAAACGCCATTTCGAATAAAAACGATTTGGGGACAAGGTTACTTATTTGTTGCTGATGCATGGAATTAATGTCATCCCTAAAATGAACAATATCGTTTAAAATGACAAGTGAGAAAATACTCATTTGTCATTTTCTTAAAACAAGGCAATTTTTATGAAGCTAGGTCGCTCTTTTTTTAGTCTTTATTTTATTATTATCATTACTTTTATTCTTTTCTCTTGGTTACTTGATGAAGGCTGGCGTTCCTACTTAGAGCAAGATGTTGAATCTTATACTGGCTATAAGGTGATGTTAGAAGCGTTAGGAACTTATATTGAAAACAATCCTGAGCAGCAATGGCAAGAATTGGTCGCTAATATCAGTAACAAATTCGAGGTACCGCTAAGTTTGTTACCGCTAACATCGTTAAAACAACTTGACCTCAATAAAGATAAAACTTTTAAAACAGGGAATACCTTTGTTTATTATGCCGATGATGATGTTTATCTTTACCATTTATTAAATGATACAAGAACTTTATTAACGCTAGGGCCAGCTAAAATGCCTACTCGCCCTCGATTAGAGGCACTTATTCGAGCAGGTATTATGGCGGTTTTTGGTTTATTGATTCTTGTTTGGTTATGGCCAATTTCAAAAGATTTAGATGGCTTAAGAGCATCAGCTGAAAAGCTAGGAGAAGGGGACTTTACTGCCAAAGCCCCTAAGGCAAAATCAGAAATGATGGCTTCGATGGTACATACCTTTAACATGATGGCTGGGCGTATTAAGCGCCTGATTGATGCCCATAAAGAATTAACAAATGGTGTTGCTCATGAATTAAGAACACCGTTAGCTCGTAGCAAATTTGCTTTACAGATGCTTGATTTGACTGATGATCCTGATAAACAGCGACGCTATAAACAACAAATAACAAACGATGTTATTGAGTTAGAAGAGTTGATTAATGAAATGTTACTCTATGCGAGTTTTGATAGCGATAAACCTGTATTGAAGTTTTCATCAGTAAATATTAAACAGCTTATTCATCAACAGCTAAATAGTTATGACTCAACAGAATTGGAATTAAGCTTTATTGATGAAGCTGGCGATAAAGATCAAGTATTTCCTGTTGATTGTGACAGCCATTTTATTACACGAGCTTTAGTTAATTACTTGGTTAATGCAAAAAAGTACGGTCAAGATAAAATCCAAGTGACTTTATCGGTTGAACAAGGTAACTGTACTATTTGTGTTGAAGATAATGGTCAAGGCATCAGTAACGAATTTAAACCTGTAATTTTTGATGCTTTTTCACGAGGTGATAACAGTCGTAATCGAGAAACAGGAGGTTTTGGTTTAGGTTTAGCCATTGTGAGCCGAATTATGGAATGGCATCAAGGAAAGGCATGGGTTGAAGATAGCCCTTTAGGTGGAGCAAGTTTTTATTTGTCGTGGCCGATAAGTCAATCAATTTGAAGTAGATAAATAGCCCTGGTTAATAAAAGGGCTATGTAATCTAAAGGTAAGTTAGGAAATTTGAACGTTGGCTATAAAGATGCAGTTTCACTAGCTAGTATTGAATGATGCTCAGTTAAATTAAAGCTCACGTTATTATCTCCATAAACGTAAATACTACAATTTTTCCAGTTTGTCGGAATATTCCAAGTATTGTTTTCTTCTACTGTGAAAACATGGCGTTTATTGGCACAACGCACATCTAATTTCTGTAATTCACCGGTTATATTTGAAAGAGAGAAATTGTTTCTGACTAAGGTATGATGCCAAAAATCATTTTGTTTGGTATTTCCTATCACTGAGATATCTTGGTCACTGTCAATCAAATTTTCAATTTGAGTTTTGATTTGAGTAAATTTTGCTAGCATTTCTTCTGATGTTTTCAATTGTGTAATGCTATTTAGGGTTGCTAAGGCTCTAGAAAATTTATTTAAACCTAACTGTATTGTAAGGCGTTGATTTAAAAGTGGTAATTTGCTTTTGTCAGTGAGGATGCTTGATTTTCCCGTTGACAATCTTGCAAGATACTTAAGTTCACGCTTTTTATCACCTATTTTATTAGCATATTCTACATTGATTAACGATAAATATTGATTTTCAGCATGTCGACGTTGTTTAATTTGTCCTAACTCAATTAATAATTTATCTGCATCTTCTATTTTATTATTTTTAATGGCTGTTTCTATTTCTTTATATTTTTTATAGAACTTTCTATTTACCCCTTTTGCACCAGCCATTTTGAAATCCAGTTGCACACTATTTTGACATTGTTGTATTGGCTGACCATTTTCATAAGCGGGTGTAAATTTCCAACGTTTTAAAGCTCTTATTGCCTCTTTTTCAAAGCCTTTACTTGATGAATCTTCAACAATGATATTTGATACAGTACCGTCTTTTTCTATAACAAAACTGCTTTTAACCCAACCTTCATTGCCTTTGCGTTGTTCTTTTTCGGGGTATTTAGGGGGGATGCGCTTAATGGATTGTGCATTAGTAATAGTTGTTAGGTGTTTAGCCACTTTATTATTTGATTGTTCAATATCGGCATAAGTTGGAGCAATAGATAATGCTGCTATCATTGCAGCTGAAAGAGGTAAAAGCTTCATTGTTAGTTCCGTCTAATAAGTTGTTGAGTAACAGCAGTAAAATAAAGGTTAATCACAAGTTTGTCTAGCTTTCTAACATAAAGTTTACACTTTGCACTGACTTACCGTTAATCAAAATTTCAATGCGATGTAAACCCGGATAATATTTTCTTGTACTGATAGCTTTAAAAGAAAAGCTCTTTTCAAGTAATACGGTTTTACAAGCACCTAACTCAATGTTTTTTAATTTGAATACTTTAGCTTTTTGTTCTTTATTGGCTTTAACAAAATAGATCACATAATCAATGACCATGGTTTGTGTCGACTTTGTTTTAGCTGTTAAATCACACGAGAAATCAATATTTTCACCGAACTTAATTTTCTTTGAAGACAAACGTATTTCACTACAAGTTACTTTGGGATTGTCGGTATAACCTAATAATGAAAAAACTGCTGGATGACCTTGTTTAACAATTGTACGGGTAGCATGTTTAATTAACCAATCAAGCTCTTTGTTATTGGGTTTTTGCCACTCTTTACAAGTGTTTATCACTAGTTCAGGATGGTCTTTAGCGATGTCATTTAAATGATTTGCAACGGAACGCCTGACATAAAGGCTACTATCATTTTTTAAATGACTTAATAAGGGAATATTTGGTAATGGATCATTAACAAACTCCTGCAACCTAACACCCCAAGGTAGACGAGGGCGGGTGCCTTCTGATACTAAACGACGCACATGGTCATCATCATGTTTAATCCAGCTTTGAAACTGCTCATGACATATATCAGGGTATTTTTGAATAAAGCGCCTAATGGCAAACTCTGCGGAAAAAAGTGAAGTTAAATATTCAAAACTTGCTAAAGACTCTTTCGGGTGTTCCATACCGTAAGCGGCAATGTAATCGATAATAGGCCAAGCGGCAAAACTTCTTAAAGGATCATCTTCATTGCCATGATCCCATACGGTTTTAAGTTGGTTAAATATAGCTAATGTTTGAAAATAACACTGAGGTAAATGTTGATGCAATACCTTAATAATATGTTCAACTCGCTCTTTAAGCTCTAAAGTTTCAAGTTTGTTTAATATTTGGAGAGTAAAGTTATCCACATCAAAGTTGGGCTGTAGTTGGCTAAAGGCACTCGCAATTCGATTTATTGCTGCTTCATTTAAGCCATTTTTCATTAGTTTCATCAGATATAAGGTCTCTTGAAATAGATTGGCAGACGATAACAAACGATAAAATCAACCACAATAGATCTTTGTTTCATTTTGTGTTCCAAGTCACTGTATAAAACACTTTACTGATTTGCATGACTATTTCATTTTCATACTGGTGTCATGATGCGTTTAACGGTAATCTGTGGGAAATATTGCCTTGTACTAGTTTTCTATATTAGGTATTAACCAGAGGAAATGAACTTGATAAAACAAAATAAAAATAAACGACTTACTAGTTTACTTATAGCCACTATAAGTTTGAGTGCTTCAACAGTATTAAGTGGCTGTGGTGCTGATGATGTTGAAATCAGCAATACGGCAGCTGATGTTACAACTAGTTATAACAGCATTAATAAAGAGCAACTTATTGAGCATATTAAAGTACTTGCTTCTGATGAGTTTGAAGGACGTGCACCTTCAAGTAAAGGTGAAAAACTTACCCTTGACTACTTAACAAAACAATTAACCGCTATTGGCTTTCAGCCAGGCAACGGTGATAGCTTTTTACAAGCAGTTCCTATGGTTTCAATTGAAGCATCTCCTGATATGACACTGTCTATTGGTGGTAAAGACTACCAGTATGGACATGACATGGTAATGGGATCTAGTCGCATCAGTGATTTTGAACAACTTAAAGATTCAGAATTAGTGTTTGTTGGGTATGGGGTTAATGCACCAGAGTACAACTGGAATGATTACAAAGATTTAGATGTTAAGGGGAAAACGGTTGTTATTTTAGTAAATGACCCGGGTTTTGCGACTAAAGATCCTGCTTTATTTAATGGCAATGCGATGACTTATTACGGTCGTTGGACTTATAAATATGAAGAAGCCAGTCGTCAAGGGGCTGAAGGTGCAATTATTATTCATGAAACTGCCGCTGCATCATACGGTTGGTCGGTAGTTGAGCATTCTTGGACAGGACCTCAGTTTGGGTTTGTTCGTGATGATCTCAATAAAGGCCGTGTTGCTGTTGAAGGTTGGGTGAATAGCGAAGTTGCCAAAGAATTGTTTGCTAAAGCTGGTTTGAACTTCGAGCAAGCAAAGGCTGAGGCTGCAAAAGGAAGTTATCATGTCGATATGGGAGATTTAAATGCTTCTATCGCCGTGAAAAACACAGTCAAAGAATCAGTTTCTTATAACTTTATCGCAACTTTACCTGGTAGCACTAAGGCAGATGAACATATTCTTTATACTGCTCACTGGGACCATTTAGGCAAAGATACTAGTTTAACAGGTGACCAAGTTTATAATGGTGCAGTAGACAATGCATCGGGCACTGGTGCGCTTATTGAAGTCGCTGAAGCGTTTGCTAAACTGCCAGTTGCACCAAAACGTTCAATTACCATTATGGCGGTAACAGCTGAAGAACAGGGCTTATTAGGCTCTAAATTTTATGCCGCTAATCCGATTATTCCAGCAGCTAAAACTGTTGCTAATATTAATATGGATGCATTAGGTGTTAATGGTCGAAGTAGTGATGTTTCGGTATTTGGATTAGGTCAGTCAGAGCTAGACAACTACCTTACAGTTGCAGCGAAGAAACAAAATCGTGTTATTGCAGGAGATCCTCGTCCTGCGGCAGGAATCTACTATCGTTCTGATCATTTCGCTTTTGCTAATATTGGTATTCCAGCGCTTTACGCTAAGAGTGGTAAAACGCCAGCTGATGAAGCAACTAAAGCATTGCGTGAACAATTAAATGAGAGCTTGGGTAAGTGTTACCATAACCTTTGTGATGAATACAGCGAAGCTTGGGATATGTCGGGAGCAGTACAAGATATGCAAGCTTTCTTTGAGATTGGTTACGAGTTATCTCATGAAAATGTTTGGCCACAGTGGAGCAAGACATCAGAGTTTAAACGCTAAAACTTAAAGTTTGATTTGTAACATCGAAAAAGAGCAATTGAAGAATTGCTCTTTTTTTTGGCTTTGCGAATATGAATATTTTATTTTTGACGAAGAAAAAGGGCTACGATAAATCGTAGCCCTTGATGCGCCTCCTCAACCTAGTCTTGAATCAAGGACAAACGCCTATTAATGACAGTACAGTCCGTTGTAACGTGTAATATCAGAAACTGAGCTATTGAGGAGTTGTTCTTTTGGCTTTGCGAATATGAATAATTTATTTTTGACAAAGAAAAATGATTAGGATAAATCATATCCCTTGATGTGCCTCCTCAACCTGGTCTTGAATCAGGGACAAACGCCTATTAATGACAGTACAGTCCGTTGTAACGTGTAATATCAGAAACTGAGCTATTGAGGAATTGTTCTTTTGGCTTTGCGAATATGAATATTTTATTTTTGACAAAGAAAAAGGGCTACGATAAATCGTAGCCCTTAATGTGGCTCCTCAACCTGGACTTGAACCAGGGACAAACGGATTAACAGTCCGTTGCTCTACCAACTGAGCTATTGAGGAATTGTTCTTTTGGCTTACGCCAGTAACCGCGCTAAATTTATATTTTGTGCCATTACTTAAATTTGGCTCCTCAACCTGGACTTGAACCAGGGACAAACGGATTAACAGTCCGTTGCTCTACCAACTGAGCTATTGAGGAACTATGTTTTGCCAAGCTGCTTGGCTAACGGGGCGGAATATTAAAGGGCACTCGCTAAAGTGTCAACACAATATTTATAAAAAAATCATTTTTTTGTTTGTTTGCCTGTTTTATGTGCGTTGTGCTGCTCTAAACATCATTTTGCGTTGAATAATTAATCGTTGAATATTCAATAACTTCTTTGTGTAAGTTATCCACTAAAACTGTGGGTAACTGTGTGGATGAAAGTGTGATAAATCGTAACTATTGGCATTAAACGCTTATTGAATATTTAAATGTAATAGGTTTTACTTTTTATATTTTCCAATAAATACAGGGGCTTGGTTGGTAATGTTATATGTTTAACTTAGTTTAGCCTGTTTTTTGTTCAAAGCTACTATTTTGGCTATTTTCTGTGAATTAATACGAAGCTAGCGGTAAGTAATAATTTAAAATGCTTAGCTAGCTACTTATTAAACATTTTCTTACTAAGGAAATTCAATATTTAAATAGCGCCTCTTATAACTATCTTTTACAATGCAACTCGCCTGTTATTTCTCCAATACAAAGTTAATTAATTAATGAATAAAGCTAATCAAATAAATTTACTTCAAGATCCTGTTGCACCAACTCTTAAACGTATGACTGTGCCAATGATCTACGGCATGATTCTGTTAATGACTTTTAATTTGGTAGATACATTTTTTGTTGGTTTACTAGGTACGCAACCTCTTGCTGCAATCAGTTTTACTTTCCCAATTACATTTACTCTGATCAGCTTAACTATAGGACTGGGGATTGGTACTTCAGCGATTATTGCAAAAGCGCTTGGAAAAGGTGATAGCGAATCAGCTAAAGACTCTGGTACAGCGGCATTGTATTTAACTGGAATAGTCGTAGGTGTTCTAGCTTTCATAGGCTATCTATTTATTGATGAGACATTTCTTTTATTGGGAGCGAGTCAAAGCTTATTGCCACTTATCCACGATTATATGGACATTTGGTTTCTAGGTGGGGTATTTTTAATCGGCCCTATGATAGGTAATTCAATTTTAAGAGCCTCTGGAGATACTAAAACACCAAGTATCATCATGGGTAGTGCTGGGTTAATTAACGCAATACTTGATCCGATCTTAATTTTTGGCTTTGGACCCATTCCGGCGATGGGAATTGAAGGCGCTGCTATTGCAACCTTAATCTCATGGATATGTGGTTTTAGTTTCGTGGTCTATGTGGTTGGGAAAAAAAGGCAACTTATTCATACTTCACTTATTTCATGGCGAGCATTTATTCAAGCCAGTAGAGGAATTTTGCATATTGGCTTGCCTGCAGCAGGAGCAAATATGTTAACGCCAATAGCTGCAGCTATATTAACAGCTATTGTGGCAAATTATGGTGAGTCAGCGGTAGCAGCCTTTGGTGTTGGCTCAAGAATAGAATCTATAGCTTGTTTGGTGGTATTAGCTATGTCTATGACTTTACCTCCTTTTATCAGTCAAAACTTTGGTGCTGGAAATATGCATCGTGTTGATAAAGCTTATAAAGTATCCGCAAAATTTGTAATTCTATGGCAAATCCTTATTTATGCTTTGTTAGCTTTATCTGCTCCGTGGATCGCCGATGTTTTTGCTAAAGAACAAGCGGTAGCTGATGTTATTAAACTGTTTATTTGGATTTTACCGCTTGGTTATGGCTTGCAAGGCATTATCATTCTTACTAATTCATCTTTTAATGCTTTGCATAAACCAATGGTTGCTTTAATGCTTAGTATTATTCGTCTTTTTGTTTGTTATGTTCCTTTAGCTTATCTTGGTAGTGTTTATTATGGATTGACCGGTTTTTTTGTTGGTGCATTATTAGGCAATGTCGTTATGGCTGCTATTTCATATAGATTATTTACCAAACAGTTTAACAATGAGTTAACTGAAGTTGAGGTGATATCTTAATGAAATCTATGCAACTTGTTTCTGATTACATTCCTAGTGGCGATCAACCCACAGCAATAGCTAAGCTTATGGATGGTATTGAATCAGGGTTAGCACACCAAACTTTGTTAGGGGTTACAGGCTCAGGAAAGACTTATACTGTTGCTAATGTTATCGAGAAGCTAAATCGTCCAACCATGATGCTAGCACCAAATAAAACCTTAGCTGCACAGTTGTATGGGGAAATGAAGGAATTTTTTCCTAATAATGCAGTAGAGTACTTTGTTTCTTATTATGATTATTATCAGCCTGAAGCCTATGTGCCCACGACCGATACTTTTATTGAAAAAGATGCATCAGTTAATGAACATATTGAACAAATGCGCTTATCGGCGACTAAAGCCTTATTAGAACGTCGTGACGTTATTATTATTGCCTCAGTGTCAGCTATATATGGTTTAGGTGATCCTGATTCTTACTTGAAAATGATGTTGCACCTTAGGCAAGGGGATATCATTAATCAACGTGACATTTTACGGCGATTAGCTGAGTTGCAATATACTCGTAACGATGCTGCATTCCAGCGAGCAACTTATCGTGTACGTGGCGATGTTATTGATATTTTTCCTGCAGAGTCTGATCGCTTAGCTTTGCGAGTAGAGCTTTTTGATGAAGAAATTGAGCGTATTAGTCAATTTGATCCATTAACTGGTCATGTTGAAGCAGTATTGGCACGAGTAACTGTTTATCCCAAAACACATTATGCGACACCAAGAGAAAAAATATTAGCTGCGGTTGAAAATATTAAAATTGAATTAAAAGAACGCTCTACACAACTTAAAGAAAATAATCGTTTGGTTGAAGAACAACGTATTGTACAACGCACTCAATTTGATATCGAAATGATGACCGAGCTAGGTTATTGCTCTGGTATTGAAAACTATTCTCGTTATTTGTCTGGTCGAGAATCAGGTGAAGCGCCACCAACATTATTCGACTACTTACCTGATGATGGTTTGCTGATTATTGATGAATCTCATGTTACTGTGCCGCAAATTGGTGCAATGTATAAAGGGGACAGGTCACGTAAAGAAAACTTAGTACAATATGGCTTTCGTTTACCTTCAGCACTTGATAATCGTCCTATGAAGTTTGATGAATTTGTGTCGTTAGCCCCACAAACCATTTATGTTTCTGCAACACCAAGTCTTTATGAGCTAGAAAAATCATCAGGTGAAATTGCTGAACAAGTAGTGAGGCCTACTGGGTTATTAGATCCTCAAATCGAAGTGCGTGATGTTGAAACTCAAGTCGATGATTTATTGTCTGAAATTAAGAAACGAGTTGTTATTGATGAACGAATTTTAGCTACCACGTTAACCAAACGTATGGCGGAAGACCTCACTGATTACCTTGACGAGCATAATATTAAAGCACGCTATCTTCATTCTGATATTGATACCGTGGAACGAGTGGAAATTATTCGAGATTTTCGCTTAGGGCACTTTGATGTACTTGTTGGTATTAACTTGTTACGTGAAGGTTTAGATATGCCAGAAGTATCGTTGGTGGCAATTTTAGACGCCGATAAAGAAGGTTTTTTACGCTCAGAAAGATCACTTATTCAAACTATTGGCCGTGCTGCTCGTAACATTAATGGTCGAGCTATTTTATATGCTGGTCGTATCACCAAGTCAATGAAAAAGGCGATTGATGAAACTGAACGTCGTCGTGAAAAACAGCATCAATATAATCTTGATAATAATATCAATCCACAAGGTGTTAAACGTAAAATTACCGATGTGATGGATGTTGGTAAGTCGCCGAGTAAAGTAGGAGGCACACGACATGCTGCAGAGCCTGAGCAAAGCTATCATGTTATGTCAGTTAATGAAATTGATGACAAAGTAAAAGAATTAGAAAAAGCAATGATAGATCACGCGCAAAACTTAGAATTTGAGCAAGCAGCAGCATGTCGTGATCAAATTGCGAAACTACGCTTACAGCAACTTTCAGCGTAGTTTTCTGTTTGTATTGTTCCTTTATTATGCTGTTACTTTAATTCAAACATAGAATAGTGACTGATGATGCTAGAAACAGCATCGTTACTGCAATGGCTTAGTTGACTAATATCTTCGATGATCCTGTCTTGAATATCGACAGGGAATAACATGAGTTGTTCAAGGTACAAATGAGCTTGAGTCTCGTTTTTATCGCTTATAAACTTTGCTAAATGACTGGCATGATTACTCCAAATAACACTCATAGCTAGCTCCTTAAGGCTTTTAATGATAGCTTGGCTTAAGGTCATAAAGTCTTCAGCTTAGGCTATTGCTATGATATAAGTTTAGAACATACTTACCGTTTGTTTATACTTATTCGTTCTTAAAAGAAAACCTTATTTCGAAAGCATTCTATAAAAACTTAATTTGCTGTTATTTGGTATTTTTCTAGGCGGTATAAAAATGCTTTATATGACATTTTTAAGTATTTTGCTGCTTTTGTTCGATTTCCTTGATGCATTTTCAGTGCTTGAGCTAAACAATGACGTTCGAATAACTCCCAATCAAAGCCTGTTTTAGGAAAGGAGAATTCAGGCAAATCTCCATTAGTATTTGTGGTATTTATTGAATGAGTAAAATTTTGAGTTAGCTCTTGTTCATCATCGAGTAAAACAAAACGTTCAATACGATTGGAGAGCTCTCGAACATTTCCAGGCCAGTAATATTCTAGTAATTGACGATATAAATCAGCTGATAATTTAGGAATAGGGCAGTTATGCTGTTTAGAATGCACTTTAATAAAATGGTCGGCTAATAAAGCAATATCTTGCTGCCGCTCTCTAAGTGGTGGCATTTTTATTGGCACAACATTTAAGCGGTAAAATAAATCTTCTCTAAATTTACCTTGTTTAACATCTTCCTCTAAATTGCGATGAGTGGCGGCTATAACTCTAATATCAAGTTTGATTTCGTCATTACTACCCAAGCGAGTGATAGTGTTTTCTTGCAAAAATCGTAATAAATGGGATTGTAAACTAGGGGATAACTCGCCAATTTCATCAAGGAAGATAGTGCCTTGATTAGCTGATTCAAAACGACCTATCTTAGTGGTGTTAGCGCCAGTAAAAGCTCCTTTTTCTGCGCCAAACAGCTCTGCTTCAGCAATTGACTCAGCAATGGCGCCACAATTTATAGCGATAAATTTTTGATTTTTTCTGGCTGAATTTTCATGTAAAGCACGTGCCGCTAGTTCTTTACCTGTGCCACTCTCACCTAGAATAAGCACGGTAGCATTAGTCGCTGAAATCTTACCAATACGTTGATAAACCACCTGCATTGCAGGGGTTTTCCCTACTAAACCTACTAATGACTTTTGTTCACTTAATTGAGCGGTTAGCGCTTTATTTTCACCGCGAAGTGCTTTGGCTTTTAACGCTTTATTGATAGTCAGTTGAAGTTCTTGGCGTTTAAATGGTTTAGGCAAATAATCATCAGCGCCTTGCTGTAGGGCTTCTACTGCATGGTTTATCGTGCCATAAGCGGTAGCAATAACAAAACCTAAATCAGGAAACTGTCTGCGAACATAATTGAGCAAGTCTAATCCTGAGAGCTCACCAAGTTTCCAGTCTGAAAAAATCACATCAAAACTGTGATCCTTGATTAATAAAATAGCTTGTTCAACACAATCAGCACTCATTACATGGAAGTTACTTGCTTCCAAAATATCACAAATCAGTTCTCGTTGCTCTGGCTCATCTTCTACTACTAATATTCGATGTATTTGATTGATATTCATATTAACAATGTCCAAATTGTGCAACGGCGATACATCCGTCTGTATGTTGATTTTGGTTTACATGATTTGTTAAACTGATTTTCCCTCGATAATGCAAGGAGATGAGTCGCTGTGCAATATATAATCCCATGCCTGCTCCTTCTGGTTTGGTTGAGGTATGAGGTTGAAAAAGTTGATCATGTATATGCTCGTCAATGCCTTCTCCTTGATCTTGTACAACAATATCAACAACAGAGTTTTTATGAATAACAGAGCTGATCATTACCTTTGAATTAGAATCGTTTGCTTCACAGGCATTATTGATTAAGGTATGTAGAATACTTCTTATTTCAGACTCTGCACCTGTAACTTGAATGTTTTTATCTACGCTTATATCGAACTCAACTTCTTTATTCTGACAAGATTTGTATTCCAGCATAATGTCTTGAATAACGGCAAGCAAAGGAATTTTATCCTCTCGGTTAATACCTGTTGTTGTGAGGGTTAATAAGCCCTTAATATTTTTATCAATATTAGCAATTTTGTTTTGCATTGTTTTAATAAGTTTTGCTTTTTGTTGCTCAGATAAATGGTCATCACTCAACTGTTCAATAGATAACCCTATGGTATGTATTGGATTTCTTAACGCATGAGCTAAACCTCTACTGACTTCGCCAAGCTCTGCTAAATGAGCGATTTCTTTATGTTGCTTTTCTGCACTTGAGAGCTGCTGTAATCGTTTTACCATCTGGTTGAATAGCTTGATTGTTGCTCTGATCTCACCAACGCCTTGCTCTTTAACTTGGTGTTGATATTCTCCCTGAGCAAGGTATTGAAAGCCATCAGTAAGCTGTTTTAAGGGCTTGTTAAACTTAATACTTAACCAGTAAGCAAAAATCAACCCCAGCAAACCAACAATAACTAACGTAATTTGAATATGGTTAAATAAATTTTTACTTGAAGGTGGTAATGTTTCGCTCATCCAAGTACGTGTTTTCACATTGGGTGAGTCTATAACAATGGTATTACTTATTGCTTTATTTTGATTAAGTACTTTGTTTTTTTCATTGTGAATTTTTTCAACAAGGGTCTTAAATTCTCGATGCAGTATTTGACGTCCAAGCTGTGTTGCGTGTTGTTCTTGTTTACTTGTATGCTCCATTTTGCCCTGCTTTGCTGTTACCTGTTTATCTTCAATTTCCTCGGTTAATAATTCAACAAGTTGATCGTTATCGATACTATACATTTTAACGTTATTAACACTTTTCAACTTTATTAGTTTACTTTTTTCTACATCATCAGATGCTGATTGTTTAATGATTATAGGAGGCTGGCTAACGTTATCCCATTCATTTACAGCTAATTCGAGTACTTGCTCGCTGTAGTGGCGAGCTTTGAAGTCAACCTCTTTGGCGATATTTTTTTCGATCCAATTAACCAGTACCAGTTGGATTATCGTTAATAAAACGATCAAACAACCAATTAATATAAACAAGTAACTACGTAATGACATTTTTCAACTCTATCAACCTTTATTACTCTTTAGTGTAACAAGGATAGTGCCAAGAAAATTTAATAATTTAGTTCTTTTAAAACATAACCTTACAGATGAGGTTTAAATCGACATCATTACAAATAAAAAAATATCCTGATATAGGGAATGTATCTTCCTGATATAAGCACACAAGTATTCCTTTTCTAGTGATGCTTTTTCTTAAGTTGTTGTTAATACGATTAAACTTACAGTTGGTATGAAACTCGCAATTGTCTATTGGGTAATCTTAAAACTACTGCTTGTTGAGTTATCTATTACTGAAGTTAATTAGCAGAAATTACTCATAATATAAAAGGAATCATGATGAAATTATTAAATAAAACTTCTTTAGCTCTTGCGCTTTCAATTTTTGGTGCGGCAAGTACTATGTCAGCTTTAGCTGTTGCTTCAGCTGATAAAGATGAATTGCGCCAATTACATAGAATTGAAGTGATTGCAGGGGATACAGAACAAGTTAAAGTCTTTGTCAATGCCAATGGCGAAACGACCAATGTATCTTTAACAAAAGAAGCGTTACAAGATAGAGCTCAATTAGAGGCAGCACTAGTTGATGTACCTGAAGAATTAAGAGAAAAGCTACTTAATAGCTTAGATAGTCTTCATCTCGATACAAAGGTGATTGATATTGACGGGCTAGTTGAACTTGGCGAAGGCATGAGCTTGCTAGAGAACTCATCAGGTGAAAACGTATTTGTGGTAAAAATTGATGGCGATGAGAGTGAACATAGTATCGCGAGTACAGTGGTTAGAGAATTAAAGCATAGCTTCAAACATGGATTGTCTACTGGTGATAAGCATAGAGTAATTGAGTTTAAACACCGGGGTAAATTAGGTGCAGATAGCGTTGTTCGGATGTTAGAACATGGTAAATATAGTGCTGAAGAGCTTAATAAAATTCAACAAGCTTTAGATGCGAAGCGATAAATATTGGTTTCTTATTTTTAACTTTCATAAGTATCACTAAGCATTGTCGCTTGTGATACTTTACTACTTAAAAATAAACAGTTTTAGGCAATCGTCTTAAAATAGTAACTTTTCTATATCTGCTTTAAGTGCTTCGGGTTTGGTGGTTGGAGCATAACGCTTAACCACTTCACCATTTTTATTAATTAAGAATTTAGTAAAATTCCATTTAATATTTTTAGAGCCTAATATCCCACGAGCAGATGATTTTAAGTATTCATATAACGGATGAGTATCGTGGCCATTAACGGTTATTTTTTCCATGAGTGGGAAGTGAATATTAAAGGTTAAGTCGCAAAAACTCTTTATCTCCTCATTACTCCCTTTTTCTTGTTGACCAAATTGGTTACAAGGAAAGGCAAGTACTTCTAGGCCTTGGCTTTGATATTCTTGATATAAGGATTCTAATCCCTTGTATTGCGGTGTAAAACCACATGCACTAGCAGTATTAACAATGAGTAGTACCTTACCTTGATATTGGTTTAGTGATATTTCCTCACCACGATTATTAGTGACTTGATATTGGTAAATAGAACTTTTCATAAATATTTGCTCTTAACTGGTCGGATGATTAAAATAAAGTACAAAGCTAATTAACACAAGCACTAAACCTGTAAGTTAATATTTTTCATCAGGTTTGCTTTATTTATTTCGGAAAATATGCGATTCGCCAGTAACCTTCAAGCATATCTAACATTTCACAAAAATTGTCACCCACTTCGTCCTTGACAAAGTAGCCCGCTATTTGTTGATTATACGCTGCAGTAATATCTTCTTCAGCATGGGATGTAGTAAGGACAAAAACCACGGTTGACTTTAATTCAGGGTGATTTCGAATGGATGCTAAAAATTCTAAACCATTCATTCTTGGCATCTGCAAATCTAATAAAATGATATATGGTGAGGGCACATCACCATTATTAAGCATTTCTAATGCTTCTAAGCCATCATTTGCACGGATAATAGGGTTAGCTATTCTTCTTTTTTTAAAGCTCCTTGCCATACCTTTTGCATCAACATCATCATCTTCAACCATTAATATTGTTAACTGTGATTCATTGCTCATAATTATTCCCCTTATTATTATTAGTTGTTTATATTGTTTTAGTAGTCTAACTAACTCGCTTCTATATCAAAACTAAGCTCCTTCTCTTTAGTTTTAACTTCAGTAATTAAAGGCCAAGAGAATTCTATTATTGTTCCTTGAGTACCATCTGAATTAATCGTTAATGTGCCACCATGATATAAAACTGTTTTCCTCACTAAAGCTAATCCCATACCACTTCCTTCAGTTTTATCTCTCGATTGTAGTGTTTGGAACATTTCTAATGCTTTATTATGTAATTTAGGCGGGATGCCAGGGCCATCATCGGCAATGTTTAAATGATAATAATGCTCTGATACGGTTAGATAAATAGAGATGATTCCAGTTGTTTTATGGTGATGTTTTAGAGCGTTAGAAATTAAATTTCTCAACACTAGCTCAAAAGGAATTTTTTGAAGAAATAACTCTTTATTTTCTGCATTACAAGTAAAGCCTTCGCGATTACCTTGTAAATCAAATACATCATGTACTAATTGAGCTAAATTAAAATGTTCTGCTGGATAATCTTTTCTACCAATTCGAGAGTATTCAAGTAAATCATTAAGTAAGGTGATCATACGCTTACTACGGCTTTTTAATAAAACTAAATGCTCTTTAGAGTCTTCAGGTAAAATATCTGCACAATCTTCTTCTAGCCAACTGACTAGTTGGCTAATACCATTTAATGGTGATTTAAGATCATGTGATGCCACGTAAGCAAATTGATCAAGCTCAGCATTCGCTTGTTTTAATTTGGTTATTTGTTGTGATAAGTCTTCTTTAGCATCATGTAAATTTTGGCTGTTAAGCTTATCTTTACTGATGTCGGTTCTAATTGATACATAACTTTCTGGTTTACCACTTTGAGATAAAAAGGGGACAATCGTAGTGTTCACCCAATAAAGTCTTCCACTTTTCGCTTTGTTACAAATTTCTCCTTGCCATGTTTTTCCTTGTGAAATGGTACGATACAAGTTTTTAAAAAACTCTTTACTATGGTTACCTGAGTTTAGAATTCGATGGTTTTTTCCAAATAACTCTTGTTTAGAGTAGCCACTGATCTCAGTGAATTTTTCATTGGTGTATTTTATATTCCCTCTTATATCAGTAATAGAGACTATTGCATGCTCGTCTAGCGCACCTTTTTGTTGTTTTAATGCTTTATCTTGTGCTGCTTTACTCATTAGCAAGTTGCGAAAGCCTCGTGCTAGTACACCACTTTCATCTTGAGCATGAATAGGTAGTTCTTTTATTTCACCTGTATGGCTATAACGAGCAAGTGCTTGGGTTATCAGTTGTAAAGGCTGAGAAAGCTTTCTACTTAATAATAAAGCAAAGGCAATAGCGATAATAGTTAAGCCAATGCCGATAACTAAGCTTCGAACTTTAAATGTACTGAGCTGAGTGAGTAATATTCGTTCATCCATTTTGATAAATAAATGGATGATACGGTTTGAATTATTGAATGAAAGGGAAACAGCTCGATAGTGACCAATAGTTTGGGGCAGTTGTTTTGTTTTTGCTTTTTCTTTTGAATACTTGCTCAATTTTGAGCTCGAAATATTATTGGCTATTTCTGTAGCTAAGCTCGGAAATACTTGTTGTAATTTTGGTTGGTAAATTTGTTTTTGATCACTTGGACTTTGTTCTTCTTTATGATAAATAATTTCTCCTGACTTATCAGCTAAATAAAATTGTTGTTGGCGAAATGATAAGAAATTTAATTTATTCATATTTGATATTAACTCATCTTGAAAATCTTGCTTTGTATCAGTTGAGTCTTCGTATATCTTCCTTATCAGGACTTCAATAACATCTCCATGTCCGGCTAATTCTGTCAGACGATGCTCTTTTGTTAATCTTTCAGCATCACTACTATAAATACTACTCACCATTAAGGTGATCACGATTGCCAAAGTAAAAGTGAAGCAAGATAGAATTAAACTCAGTGGATACTTTGCAACTCCTATATCGAGTAAACCTTTCTGCTCGGGTAAATTTTCTTGCTGAGAATGCTGGGGGAGTGAAAGAGGCTCTTCAGCGTTTTTGAGTTGGCTTTTGTTTAGGAAGTAACCAATAAAACCAAAGGTTAAAATTGCATAAGCAACTATTTTCAATGCGTGAGCAATATTAAAATGATTGTCAAAGAGCATACTTGAACCAAAGCACATGTGTAGCTGAGTGGTTATTTGAGGAATGATGCTGAGCAATAAAGTAAATTTCAATAAATTTGTATTTCTTTGATCCCATAACCAAATGAGTACCCCTGCAAAAGCGAACAATGCCAATGGTAGGGCGTCATATGGGCGTGTGATTAATGCATTGGTAAACGTTGTTTGGGGTAATTTACTACTGGTTGCGGCAATGATAACCGAGCTTATCGCGAAGGTAATAAATGATATGCTAACTATTAATAAGATTTTATTTTGGTAGCTACGTCTTTTGGGGGGAAGTGTGATTTTTTTGCTAGATAGACTTCTTGTGAACCATAAACTAATTATGACACCAATGATCATGATAATAGCATTGAAAATCCGGGAGAATGCCCAGGTAAATGGAATGAAGTCACTGTTTGGGGCATTAGCTGAAATGACCCTTGTTGCGGCAAGCGTATGAAAAGCATCGGTAAAACCAGCGCATAATAAGGCTAAACCAATAATGGCAACTGAAATATCTTTGTAGCGGTAGTAGTGAAAAAAGGCAGAAACCCCAGCAATTAACGCTAATATTACCGCACTCCATTCTAAAAGGGCGTGATGGAAAGCTCCTGATAATGCATAGAACTGTTCATCATTTGAGGTTGAGACTAGGGATTCATTGACTGATAATGTTACTATTTGAGAGCTAAAATCAACGCCGAATAGGTTGAGTAGAAATGGCATAATACAAAGAGATATTGTTATTAAAAACAAGTTGAGTTTTAATTTATAATTCATTGTTATCGGCTTTATCCAGTGCTAGAACAGGTACTGTTGTTTTCGACTTTTTTATTTTCAGAAAAATTTACCAGTTTATCTATTTCTTTTGCAGGCATGGGTTTTGATAAAAAATAGCCCTGCAACTTTTGGATGTTTAATGACTGGCATAAAGCTAAGTGTGATTTAGATTCTAACCCTTCAGCAACTATATTGAGCTCTAAGTATTTCAACATGGCAACTAGGCTATGAATGATTTTTTTATTGCTCTGTAATCCTTTGTTTGTTGGCATTAATGATTTATCTATTTTCACAGTATCAATTGGAAAATTGTGTAAATGTGAAATTGAAGAGAAACCAGTACCAAAATCATCTAAAGCGATAGTGCAGCCTAACTGACTAATTTCATTAATGGTTTGCTCTGTTTGAGCGGAGTCGTCTAATAAAGCCGTTTCTGTTAATTCAAACTCTAATGTATGTGCTTGGATATGATTAGCGGCGATAGATTTGTTAATATGCGCTAGTAATAAATCATCTGATAATTGTACTGGGGATAAGTTAATTGACATGGTGAGTTTGTTATTGAATTTTCTTTGCCAGTCACGTATTTTTTTACAAGCTTGACTGATCACCCAGCGTCCAATGGGATTTATTAATTTACATTCTTCTGCAATTGGAATGAAAATATCTGGGCTAACTAATCCACCTTCATTATGCCAACGGATTAACGCTTCAAAACCAATTATTTGCGTATCTTTAACACTAAAAACAGGCTGGTAGTACATTTCAAATTGATTGTGTTCTAAAGCATTTTTTAAATCACTTTCAATTTTATAACGGGTTAAAAATTGTTTTTGCATATCCTCTTCAAAAAATGCAATTTGATTTCGACCTAAATTTTTGGCTTTGTACATCGCCATATCTGCTCGTTTAAACAAGTCAGATGCTGTAAGGGCATTGTCAGGATAAATTACAATGCCAATACTAGCACTCATCGTTAGGTATATATTGCCTATGCAAAAGGGTTTTGCTAATAAGTTTAATATTCGAAGAGCAACTTTTTCAGCTTCATCTATTCGTTCAAAATGATTTAAAATAATGCCAAATTCATCACCGCCTAATCGAGCAAAAATTTCACTACCTCGTAGGCAGGTATTAATTCGCTGAACAACTTTTTGTAATAAGAGATCGCCAATATCGTGACCATGAGTATCATTGACATACTTAAAGTGGTCTAAGTCAAAAAGTATTAAGGCTGTTTTATATTCGTGTCGTTTGTTATTTATTATCGCAACTTTAAGAGATTCATCAAATAAATAGCGATTGGCTAGTTTTGTTAAGTTATCTTGCTCAGCCAGTTGCTTGACTTTTTGATAGCTATCTTTAAGTTTTACTTCCATATCAAAGCGCGCTTTGGCATTTAAAATGGCTCTGCGTAACCGGTAGCCGGTGATATCAGACTTTGCCATAAAGTCTTGTGCACCTGCTTGCAGACAATGCATTGCTATTTCTTCTTCTTCTGAAGTGCTCATCATTATTATTGCGCTAGCTTTAAGCAGATTTTCACTTTTAACCGCATCAATAAGTTCAATACCATTCTTTTTTGGCATATTGTAATCAACTAAAATGGCATCGAATTCGTGTACGGATAAAAGGTTTAAAGCTGAGTCAACATCTTCAACTTCAGTGAGTGCGCATGAAGGGTCATTACGTCTCATTATTCTTTTTATATGTGTACGGTCTACTTGGTCGTCATCGACTATTAGAATCTTCATTGACATGAATTACCTCTTCCAATGAGCAAGGAGTGTCCTATTTTATTTTTTTCAGTAAAACTAAGTATAGTCAAAATGTTAGAAAAAACTAAATAAAGGTATCGCTAGGATTTTTAGGGTAATAATTGATTGTTTTTAAATGAATTGAGTTAAAAATAAAGGCGTGTTTTAATTGCTTCATTGAATGTTTAAAGGAAAAAATAATGAAGAAAATCGCATTTATCGGTTTAGGTGTCATGGGTTATCCAATGGCAGGGCATTTACAAAATGCAGGTTACCAAGTGACTGTTTATAATCGAACTCATGCAAAAGCAGAACAATGGAAGGAAGAGTATAAAGGTGAGTTTGCTTTAACACCTAAAGAGGCTGCTCTAGGTTGCGAACTTGTATTTTGTTGTGTTGGAAATGATGATGACGTTAGGAGTGTAGCGCTAGGTGAAAATGGTATTTTAGCTGGTTTGGCTCAAGGTGCTATTTTAGTTGATCATACAACAGCTTCAGCTGAACTTGCTCGTGAATTACATACAATTACTAAGCAGCAAGGAAAATACTTTATTGATGCACCAGTATCAGGAGGTCAAGCTGGAGCGGTTAATGGAGTATTGACGGTTATGTGTGGTGGTGAGCAGGATATTTTCGATCGTGTTTCTCCTGTTATGGGGGATTATGCACAATTTAGCCAGTTAATGGGGAGTGTTGGTTCAGGGCAACTCGCAAAAATGGTCAATCAAATTTGTTTTGTAAATGTTGTACAAGGACTAGCGGAAGGACTTAACTTTGCACAAAAATCAGGTTTAGACACCGATAAGCTTATTGAAACAATTTCTAAAGGTGCGGCTGGTTCATGGCAAATGGATAATCGTGGTAAAACTATGTGTGCACGAGAATTTGATTTTGGTTTTGCAGTTGACTGGTTAAGAAAAGATTTATCAATGGCGTTTACTGAAGCAGAAAAGGTTGGTGCTGACTTGACTGTGACTAAGCAACTTGATGGTTATTATAAAGAAATTCAAGAAAGTGGTGGTAATCGTTGGGATACTTCTAGTTTAATCTCACGATTTGAGCAATAGAGTAGTTAACATGCTTTAATAAGATAAGAGCCTCTTTTGAAGCTCTTATTTTATTAATGCCAATTTGAATTTATATTATCCCTTAGTAAATCGTTTTAGTTGCTCATTAATCAAATGAGCTGTTGAATTTATTTCTTCAGCTATTTTTAATAACTGAATAGCATTTTCACTTGCCTCATTGGATACTTGCTTAATATTATCAACGTTTTTATTAATTTCTTCACTTACGCATGCTTGTTGTTCAGTTGCTGTGGCTATTTGTAGGTTTTGTTCTTGAATAGTTATGATTGAAGCACCTACAGAGTTTATCATTTCGTTGGTTTCTTGAGCTTTATCTTGACTTGTTTTGATACTTTGATTGCCTTGTTCAATTGTAGTTACTGCAGCTTTAGCACCAGTTTGTAATTGCTCAATCATCTTATTAATTTCTTCGGTTGATTCTTGCGTACGACTTGCCAAGGTTCGAACTTCATCGGCAACTACTGCAAATCCTCGACCTTGTTCTCCCGCTCTGGCAGCCTCAATTGCAGCATTTAAAGCTAATAAGTTAGTTTGATCAGCAATTCCTCTGATAACATCAAGTACACTACCGATACTCTGGCTATCGTTTTCTAAGTTAGTCACAGCTTTTGCTGCTTCTGTCATATGCTTTGATAATTCTTCTACTGAGTTGAGGTTTTCCTTAATAGTTTGTCTACCTAAATTTGATTGATGCTGAGTTTGTTGGCTATTGTCAGCAGTTGTTGCGGCTATATTTGCCATTTCCTGTGTTGAAGACATCATTTCACTCATAGATTGTGCGACATTTTCCGTCACTTCCTGCTGTTGTGCTGCACCATCTTGGGTTTGTTCTGTAATAAGTTGCATTGATTGTGTGGTTTTAGAAAGTTGCTCTACTTGATCACTTATTTGAATCAATGTATTAGCAAGTTGCTCCATAAAATGATTGAAAGCAACAGCAATTACACCTATTTCATCTTTTGGATTCTCATCTAATCGTTGAGCTAAGTCGCCATCTCCGTCGGCAATATCATTTAATGCGATCCTCACTTTACGCAGTCTGCTAGATATTAATTTTCTAAACATGAAAAATAACAGGGCAATTGTTGACGATAAAGCAATAATAACTATTGCTGCTATGGTGATATTTAGGCTAGTTGCATTTTTCAGTTGTTTTTCAATAGGTACTTGTACTTCTAGAATGCCTCTTACATCATTTAATTTCCAACCAGATTTAGGTGTTTCAGGATGAGAATTATGGCAATCTACACAGCCTTGTGCTGCCATAGTATCGGCAACAGCAACACGTACAACTTCTTTACCATTAATTTTCTCAACCTGAGCAAAGGTTTGTTTGGGGTTTTTATTTAGCTTGTTCCATGCTTGTCGACCAAAGTTATCTAGCTTTCTTTTAGCTCTATTTGGAAATGGGTAAGGACTATATAGCTTTAAAGTAATAATACCTTTTTTAGAGAATTCATTGCTAATATCGTGGATAAAAGTAGCAGGTAAAGGAATTTGGTTTTTATTATCTTTGTGATTGTAATGAGGTTTAAACTCAGAGCCAGTTATAATTTTTTTTATGATATTTTTCGTATAATAACCCCGAATAGTTTTGTATTGATTAACGGTGCTTTCTGCGGAAGTTATGGCTGAATTGATAGCATGTTCCTTGGTTACGCCAGGCACATAGCTCATTAATATAATTATCACGATAACAAGAACTATTATAAGCGGGGCGAAGAGCCTAGTACTTAGTTTGCCAAAGTAATTAGTCACCATTGCGATAACACCTTAGTGATTTTGAAACTAATACCACTAAGTGTAGCTTAAATATTGCTAGTATCTAGAAAATGCCGTAAACAGCGTTCAGATAATAAATTTTTCAATATATCATTGTTAGAAATATACCGATGGGCTTATTAACCATCATTATATTTTCGACAAAAGTAAACATTATTTAACCTTGAACATATTGATATAATGCTTTTAATACTTTCATTTTTTCTTCACTACTTTCGTATTCGTGTACTAAGTTTTCTATTTTGATCATGTATTCATCAAGACTTAGTAAGCCTTTACCACCTGACTGAATTTTGTCTTGGCAAAACTGTTGCCATTTTTGTTGTTCACCATTAGTTAGTGTTTGTGGATAATTTCGTGCTCTATAGCGAAAAAATAGCGTAGCTAGGCGTGAGTCTTGAAATTTAAAAGGGTGGTTTGCTAGCTGTTCAACGGGTAATTGATGCAAAATTTCCATTTGTGCTTTATCCCCATGAGAAAAAAAGTTACCGCCATATAATGCCTGCTCAGCATCAATGTTTTCGTCACCTTCAAAATCGGCACTAAAAACATCACCGAGTTTATCTCGAACCTCCAAATGCTGTTTTAACTTAGCTAAATTAGTTAAACATAGCTCACGTGGAATATTTAATCGCTCAGCATTTTCTGGTAATAAGGTTTTAGCTGGCGCAACAACAGGGCATTTATTAATGTGAATAAGCTTTATCGGAATCGGTAATTCTTCAGGAGCTAAATCATCATGTCTGGTATATAAACGTGCCTTAATTTCATCACTGGTTAAATCGAATAATGGTTGAGGGTCTTGTGCTAAATCAACGGCGATAATGGCATTTTTATTACTTGGGTGATATGCAAACGGTGCAAACCAACTAGTACAGCCATGCTGCGATGATATTTTACTAGAGGTATGAACTATAGGTGTCATATTATAAACATCGAGTAATTCAGCGACTTGTTTTTTGTTCTTTAAGTTAAAAATGAATTCATAAAGCTTAGGTTGTTTTTCTTTAATTAATTTTGCCATAGCTATAGTTGCATAAACATCACTCATCGCATCATGGGCTGCTTCATGGGCAATACCATTGGCCTTGGTTAATAACTCTAAACGAAAGCTAACGACTTGCTCACCATCACGGTCAACCGTTGGCCAGTTAATACCTTCAGGACGCAAGGCATAACATGCTCTCACCATATCAATAATATCCCAACGTGAATTACCATTTTGCCATTCGCGTGCGTATGGGTCATAAAAATTACGATAGAACAGGTAACGGGTTACTTCATCATCAAAACGAATATTGTTATAGCCTGCGACACAAGTATTGGGTTGCGTAAACAAAGCATGGATGCGGCTGGCAAAATCAGCTTCGCATAATCCTTGTTGCTGAGCTTTTTGTGGCGTTATTCCGGTAACTAAACAAGCCTCAGGTTGAGGTAAATAATCTTGTGGAGGCTGACAGTAAAACATTTCAGGCTCACCAATAATGTTTAAATCAAGATCAGTACGAATACCAGCGAATTGTGAAGGCTTATCAAACTTTGGGGATATTCCCCAAGTTTCATAATCGTGCCAGTAAATTGTTTGTGTGTTTGAATTCAATTTATTCCCACTTTATCTTTGTTTTTTTCTTTTATCTTCAATAATTAATACTAACAAATCGAGTTACATAAATCAGTGTTAGCTTCCTGTTGGCACATTTAAGTTTAAATCATTCCTTCTCTCTTCTTTCTTCTTTCTTAAATCATCACGTGCGAACAATACACAGACAGTTAATGTCTAGCGTCTCCTGCATAATAACATTTATCAATCTGATTTTTTATGGACTACTCACCTATGACATGTCGTTTATTGATATGAAGGGTAATCAGGAACGATGACTTTATTTTTTAAATTAGTTAATTAACAAAGGCGAGCACTATGCAAATTTCAAATGATGTAGTTAGGGCAGAAATGCTGAGGTTTTTTAAGATTAGAGCCGAAGATAAGCAAATTAACAATGCCGAAGATTATGAAAAACATTTATACAAAGTCATTGTTCAGCACCTGAATGCCTTTAATGGGGAGGACTTGTTAGAGCAAGAGACAACTGAAAGCAAATTGGAGGAATTTGAATACCTGACATGGATGGCAGCAGTTGAATACTACGAAATTAAGCATGACTTACCTAGAAGGTTAAGCAAACTGAGGTTTGACTTAGATCTTAAAGTTAATAAAAAAAATGAACATGTAAATTTGATTGATTTGAATAAAGATATCATTGTCCTGAAGTATCGTTTACCTGCTGAATATAAAACACTTGGCTCTTATAGTGAATATGAGTTCCACTTATATAAATTTATTAATGAAACTTTTTCAGGTAATAAACAAACTGATTACGATATAGGGTATTGGGGCGACTTAGTAAGGCTATATGAATTAGAAAATAGATTACCGTTAATTTGTCGTGAGTTAATTAGTTTGGAGAGTGATAGAGGAATTAGAAGGCTAAGACAAAGGATGTCTTAGCGATACGTATAATGACTCTAAATTAGTATATAACAATGGATAGGGCACTTATGAAGACAGTGAACAATCAAGTATCGGAAGATTACTTTTTACATCGCATTAAACCTGATTACCAAAAAGAAGCTAATGTTCTTCTGGCTACAACAGGTGTTCTTAATAGTTTGTCTGGCAAGTACACCTTAGCCATTACCAACTGCACTATGGAGCCAGTAGCACTATCTTCAATGAATCATCAGCATTGTCTTTATAAAGCATCAGTGATTAATCAAGATGATGTTGTCGTTGATACATTTAATTGTGAAGGTTCTCCAAATCAGTGCTTTGAATACCTTGCTCATTGTTTTGAACAATTGCTAAAAGAGCACGAAGATCAAATTTATTTAAAGCAGCACGATGAATTAACCCTAGAAGACATTCTAGTTACTGATACCTGTCATTCCTCACAAGTCTCAATTGATAATCAATCATCATTATCAGTGGTACAGGAAGAAGTTGATGAATGGATTAATACCTTGGGTGTTCGATATTTTAGTGAGTTAACTAACTTATCAAATTTAATTGAAGAGGTGGGAGAAGTAGCTCGGTTGATAGGTCGTGAATATGGGGAACAAAGCTTTAAGAAAGGAGAGAGACCTGAGTGTATAAAAACCGCCATTGCTGATGAATTATCTGATGTGCTGTTTATTGTCGTTTGTTTAGCTAATCAGCTTGATATTAACTTAGATGAAGCTTTTGCTAAAAACATGGATAAAAAGACCAATCGTGATACTACTCGCCATAAAAACAACAGTAAATTGAACTAAGAGGACGTTTATATGAAAAGTGCTATGACTAACGATATAGGAAGTGCAAATGTTATTAACATGCTAGGGCTTTGGATTACTCCTGATATGTGGCAAGACAAAACTCTCTATGTTGAAATCAAAGAAGTTATTCAAAAACTGTCTGAGCCTTCATATCAACTATCTGAACCTGAGCTAATTATCACTCAAGAGCTTATTAATGGGCTTTTAGAAGCGACCTTAGTGTCATTTAAGAAAGCGAATGACTTTCAAAAAAATGAACTTTCCTTAGTCCTCAATGATATAACCAAATTCCTATCATTTCTGGAAGTTGGTACTGAGACTCACTAAATTCATGCTTTAGGTTGTGGTGAGACAAAAGATGTCTTAGCTGGTGTTTACAATGAGCATATAAATCATTATTGTTGAGGTTGCGATGGAATATATTACGGTGTTTTTTGGTTCGTTATTAACGGTTTACATGCTTGGCATAAACTCTCAGTTAGTTCGTGATAAAAACTGTGTTGGGGCATTTTCTTTAGCATGGTTCATTTCTTTGTCTAAC
>Ga0209292_1000931_pt1 | contig 37054 bp, 39 predicted proteins | sample GOMGulsemesocosm_2_FD_184634 | JGI IMG/M metagenome (GOLD analysis project Ga0209292, IMG submission 184634) | Methane-oxidizing microbial communities from mesocosms in the Gulf of Mexico - GOM9C Gulf of Mexico (SPAdes) (version 2) | ecosystem: Environmental > Aquatic > Marine > Cold seeps...
AGGCAACCGTCTTTTTTTTATTTAGATAGAGTACGAGACCAAATAAAACTAAAAAACTTGCAAAAAGACCACTAAGATTGGATTGCGTTAACATCAGAAATACATTTGTTTCTTGGTAAACATTTACATAAAAATGGTAGGTGGTGAGTCCAGAAAAAACAATATTAACTAATGAATAGGTGAGCAAAGAAGTGGTAAGGTACCAACCATATTTTTTTATTTTCCAGAAGCCAAAAATGGCAATTGGATAGAGTAAAAATGGAAATATATACAGAAGTGTAGTTGTATTCCAGTTACTCGAATTTACTATAATTGTGCTGATTGCTGAAAAATTACTGACTATATGAATCAAATATACTGCAGATAGAAATAACGAGAGTGACCGTAAGTTTTTAGAAATACTACCTTTTTGTGTAGGGATCACTTGCTTTCCAAAATGAATTAGTTTGTGTATAAATCCGGAAATTTCTTGTTGTTTTTTAATCTTGTGATTTTTTTGAGTTTGAATTGTGTTTTCAAATTCAAGGAGTTTTGGAGGTGCAATCGTTCGTTTGTGAAATTCATTTTCTGCAGATGTAATTGCTTCGAGGGTATATCCATTTCTTTTATGATGTAAGATTTCATACAAAATAAAGTCTGAATGTTCAGACATGATGGCGTCAAGCTTGTTTTTCATGCAGTTCTTTAATTTAAAGAACCAAGGTAGTAAAACAGAAGGGAAGGAACAAAACGAAATCGATTTGTTCTTAACGCACCCAAGTTTCCATACAAGGAAATGCTTCTGTAGTACACAAACCCATCCATGTTAATAGTGGTAACCCGATATAATTCTTGTTTGTAAATTGCGCCATCAGCCACTCAGAACTTCCTTTGTATCCCTCTGGGTGAAACACAATTTCTAATGGGAGTTGTAAATGGGTGCACGCCGAAAAAGACCACAGAATGGCCGCTATTTCTTCGCCATCTGTAGGCCATGAAGCTTCCATTTCTGGGGTACCAATTAAGTCCCTTTTTTTGTTTTCTGTTACGGCAATATGTCCAGCCTCGTGTAAAATGTCACCGGGGTATTTTAGTTGCTTGGGGTCTATTAGCACCGTGTTTCCAAGGATGCTCAATCCTGGTAAAAAGCAATCTTTTGGCAATTCTTTTTCTACCACATTAATGTTGATGGAATGCAGAAATTGAATGATGGTTGCTGTCGTTTTATCTAGGGAGTTTTGCATGGACGTATTTAAGAAGTAGAAGGTTTTATTCCAGTTGTTTAATTACAAACTAAAAGTAGTAAAAGCAATGAGATGCGGTTCTAAATACGTGTTAAAAAGTAGCGTAGAAAGGTGAAAACAGGTATTTGTACCTGTGAAAAGAAGTTATCGAGATAGGAATGTTGATTTTTTGTTAATCAGAGAAATACGTGCTACGATGCCGATAACGATTATCAATACTATAAAAAAGACAGTGGTCGAAACACTTTTTACCACAGAAAAGAAACTCGTTACTTTTACAGCGGTCGCTGTCAAATTGGAACTGTTTTGTAAGAGTAATATAATGCCTATATTTTCTAAATAATCGGCAATTCCTGCAAGTATTGGAAGCAGACAAAGCAACTGGTATTGGGAGTTGTGTTTGTTTAATTTTTTAATATAATAGGCCAAGAGAAAGCTATAGGTAAGTCCAAAAAGTAAGGGGTATACCATGTCTATTGGTAGTTGCGTTGTTAGATAGCTATCACGCCCAGCAGTTCCAAGCGCATTGAATAAGCGTGTCACATAGCTCAAATCGTAGCCCATGGGCATCATGTCTAATAACTTGAGTCCATTTGCAAAACGCATGGTATGCGGAATACTAATGGTTAGCATGTACAGAAATATTGCATTGGTCCCTAGAAAGAGGACTAATAGTGTGCGTCCAGAAATGTTCGCATTTAAAAGTTTTCTAAGCTGTTTCATTTTAAGAAGAACGGTTACGTTGTTTGTTTTAAGGTGGGGACTCAATAGCGCTATGCAGGATTTCTTGAAGTCCTGCCAAACCGTTTACGGATCAACCATTGTGCAACGAACAAGTTCGCTATCCAAGAAACCCATGCATTAATTGGATAGGCTTCTAGAAAATCCAATTGAAAAGCAATGATTAAAAAGGGCATCCACAGTCTAAAAGTTACGCCTGTAAATGTCACGGCATAACTACGAATCATCCAGCGTTCGTGTTTTAATATGTCTTTATTTCTAATCGCTTTGTAAGCCATGTAGGTACAGGCAAACCAGGCAATAGACATTCCAGAAAAACCTGTTTTTGCAATAATGCCTCCAGTAGCATAATAGGCAACAAACAACCCTGTAATACTGCTTAATAATACTGCAATGATGTATACTTTTCCTATCAAACGATGCAGGTGTAATTTTTTTGTTCTGAATTTTTTTAGGAATAACAACCAACCAATCAAGAGTGAGAATCCACCCAAAGAAATATGTGTGTAAAAAGCAATACTCCAAAAGGGGTTTGCTAATAATTCGGGAGTTTTTTGTGCCAACAATCCTTCATTGTGATTTACTTCTAAAAAGGTTAAAGGGTATAAACCAATGGCAATTGCTAAAAGAACAACCAACACCCAAAAAGAGGTATTGGTAATTTTTTTGATTGAGAATACTCTTGGTTTTTTGGTTGCAATAGACATGTGTGTATTTGTTTATGAATTTGAAACAAACTTAGGCAGTCTATAGCATTTAGGCGTGTCAACTTGTACGATGACACCTATTTTTGTACAGAAGTAGCATACTGAGAAGGTGTAAGACCTGCATGTTTTTTAAAAGATCTATTGAAAGAAGATTTCGAATTAAAACCGCAATCGTATGCCAATGCTAGTAATGTGTATTGTTGGTTTGTTGGAATGGCAACCAGTCGTTTAAATTCTGCTACACGAAAGGCATTGATGAAATCGAAAAAGTTTTTGCCTTCCTTTTCGTTGATGATTTGTGATAAATAGTTTGGTGAGATGTCTAATTTTTGTGCCAACTCATTTAAAGAAAGAGTGCTTTCAGTATAGTAGGCTTCTTGTGTAATTTGTTCAAGCAGGTTTTTATATAAATCTTGAGCAATTTCAGAAGAGAGACCAGAATTGGCGTATTTTACTTTTTTCGCTTCGGATGGAGCCTGTTTTATGGGGCCCGCATTGCTAAAAATATCCCGCTGTTGCACACCAAAAAATCCAATCAGAATAACAAAAATGGATACCCCTGTAAAGATATAGGCTCCGTTATTAAAGAAAATAACAATGATCCAAATACTCCCGATTCCGAATATTAATAACTGCAACCATCTTAAATTGATGTCTTCGATATCCGAAAATTGATGTCGAATATTTTTTTTATGTTTCCAGATTAAATAGCTAGACCAACAGACATAGACAACGCCAGAGGCAAAAATAAAAATGAGATTGATAAGCCCAAACAGCTCACTATAGCCTTTTCCTTTGTTTTCTAAAATGACTGCTTTTTCTTCGGGCGCTAATAAAAAGAAAGGCAGTAAAAAGAGATAGGACAGTGCAGTTGGTAGTAGGTGTGCCAAGGTAATGATCTTTTTCTTCGGGAAATAATTGGTCACTGAAGCCACATAAAAATATAAAAATACCGCTTGAAGTAATGGCATTGGTAAGTGCACACCCATTAAAAAAGGTGGAATTTCTCCGAAATAATTTGAATAAAACAAGGACAAGTGTGCCGCCATTAACAGCATCCATAACAACAGAATTACATCTGAGTTGGACTTTTCTTTCTTGTTTAAAAGCAATGCCGAAATAAATAAAGCAATGCTTGCTCCTGCAATGTAAATCATGATTTGGACCGTTAACCAATCACGAAAGTACAGTATTCTGTGATGAATAGAAAGTGAAAAGTGAAAAGTGAAAAAGGAGAAAGTAGTTGCTAGTTGTTGGAGCGGGGCTTATGAGTTTTGAATGTTTAGTGATTTGGGCAAAAAGGCAAAAGGGGAATAGACAAAAGAGAAGAGAGAAGAGAAGTGCTGAATTATGAGTGTTGAGTTGTTAAGTTTTGAAAATGAGCCTCAAAGCTGTAGAGGTTCAGCCTGCTAAACGAGTAGGGATTAGAAATTTAAATAGCAAACAACCAACAATAAACAACTAATAACCAATTACCATAGCTGTCTTATTATTTAAAAAAGAGTTAAGGCAAATCCCAAAACAGAAGCGCCCAACACAATAAATGCAGAATTCAATTTCTTAAATCCAAAGACCACTAAAAGACTAAGAAGAGCAATAGTTGTGGTTTTCCAATCTACAATACTGTCTTTTCCCATGTCTATACACACCGCTATGATAACTGCAACAGCGCCTATATTAACAGCGTCTAAAAAAGCACCAATGGTGTTTGACTTTCGCAAGCGGGGCATTAACGGATTTAGAATAGAAACAAATATAAATGACGGTAAAAAGATGCCGATGGTGGCTGCCAAGGCACCCCAGAATCCATTGAGCTGCCAGCCAATAAAGGTGGCTGTAGACAATACAGGTCCCGGTGTAAATTGACCTACGGCAATGGCGTCAATTAATTCTTGACGTGATAACAATCCTGTAGCAACCAATTCTGCATCTAAAAAAGCAACCAATACATATCCGCTTCCATATAATAAGGCACCGACTTTAAAAAAAATAAAAAAGGTTTTTAAACTGCTTAAGTTGATCAATAGAAATGGTGCAAAACTCAAGGATTTTGTAGTTGTTTTTTTGATGAAAAAAAGCATCAAACCTAACAATCCACAACCAAAAAGGGCACTGATTTCGTTGAGTCCAAATACACAGGCTATTAAGGTAATTGCTCCTAATATTGCTAGGGTTGTTGTTTTTAGTGCTTTTTTACCCAATCTATACACGGCAGAAATAATGATGGCAATTACTGCGGGTTTAATTCCGTAAATAAAAGGAGCTACTTCTGGTAGCTTTCCATATTCGGCATACATCCAAGCAAAGAGCATGGTAATAACAACGGCAGGGAAAATAAAAGAGATTCCTGCAACCAACATACCTTTCCAACCACCACGTTCGTAGCCACAATGCATGGTCATTTCTGTGGAGTTTGGTCCCGGAATTAAATTAGTAGCGCCAATGAGGTCTAAAAAATGTTGCTGAGAAATCCATTGTCTTTTTTTTACAATTTCGTCATCCATCATGGCAATATGTGCTGCTGGACCACCAAAAGCAATGCTTCCTAATTTAAAAAACACACCTGCAATTTCTTTAAGTGTATTGTTTTTAAACATACTTAAACTTACTTAGAATTGTTTTTAATAAAGGCCTTTAATTGTGTTGGGTTTCCATTAAAACGATCAAAATCACTGGTGATATGATCAAGTCTATAACTGTCTTTTTGTTGCCAAAAGCTCCAGCTTTTATTTTTCCAAGTAGTTGGAGTCATAGGTTGTTTTTGGGAGGTGTAATCTGCAATCCATAAAGGATACTGCGCAAACTCAGGGATATTTAAATATTGATTCGCTACATAAAAATTGGTGTAAATCATTGGTTTTCGTTGCAACGTATGGGCAACTTCATTTAAGAAAATAAGCAAATTATCTTGAATCTGTTTTACAGATTGTGAAGCGTCGATACCTGCTTGTTCAAAATCTACAATTGGTGGTAAATCGGTGTTGCTAATTTTCTGTACGGTGTTTAGATAATGTGCAGCTTGTTGTTTTGGATTGTCTTGACATCTGTAAAAATGATAGGCGCCTTTGATAAATTTTTTGGCTGAAATCACTTGCCAATTTTGATGGAATTTTGGATCAATATAGGTGATTCCTTCAGTAGCCTTACAAATGATAAAACTAAGGCTGTCTTTCTTTTTGTTTAATAAATCAACTTCATCTCCTTGATATTGAGAAATATCGATGCCATATGCAATGGCTATTGTAGGTTTTACTGCTGGTGTTTTTGCCTCTTTTAGAATCGGTGTATTTTTCTTTTTTGTTGCCTTTTTAGATTGGCAAGAAAGAAATGAAACGAAGACTAATAGTAGCGAAATTTTAAAGATATGAGTTCTCATAAGTATTAGATTTTTTTAGAAGTAACATAATAATTACGATCTACTTGTAAGGTTGCAGCCTCATTTTCTAGTGTTGCTGTTTTCCAGTATGATGTTGGAGCTAAAGTTCTTGTTTTTCCGTTAATACTTACTTTAATGGGCATGTTAAATCCTTTAACGGTTTTTGTCCATCGGTATTTTAATTGCTTATTTTCTATCTTGTATGTAAATTCAGGTATGCGAACATCTCTTAAGTATTGATCGAAAATAGTGGCTAAATCGATTCCGCTTTTTCGACTCATAAAGTTTTCAACTTCTTTAGTCGTAACCGTTTTATGATAAAAAGTTTTGTTTAGTCCACGTAAAACGGCTCTCCACTTTTCATCGTTATTTATGATAGTTCTAATGGTGTGTAACATATTTCCTCCTTTATTATACATATCTCCAGAACCAGAAGCATTTACATTATAAGGCGCAATAATTGGTTTGTCGTTTCGAATACCTCTACGTGTTCCAATTACATAGTCTGAAGCTGCTTTTTTTCCATAGTAATAATCAACAAATAGGTTTTCTGAGTAGTTGGTAAAGCTTTCATGTATCCACATGTCTGCCATGTCCTTATAGGTGATGTTATTGGCAAACCATTCGTGCCCTGCTTCATGGATAATGATAAAATCAAACTTTAAACCCCATCCAGTTCCAGATAAATCGCGTCCTAAATAGCCTTTTTTGTATTGATTTCCATAGGTGACAGAACTTTGGTGCTCCATGCCTAAATAAGGCACTTCTACCAATTTAAAACCATCTTCATAAAATGGATATTTCCCAAACCAATGCTCAAAAGCTTTCATCATTTTTGGCGCATCTTTAAAGTGCTCTTTCGCTTTTTCTAGATTGTATTTTAAGACATAATAATCTAAATCTAACGGACCATCTTCACCTTGAAATTTTTCTGAAAAATGTGTGTAATCACCAATGTTTACGTTAATTCCGTAATTGTTTATTGGATTTACAACGCCCCAATGATAGGTGGTTGTATTGTCATTATGTTTGTCAACTTTTTTTAGTTTTCCATTTGAGACATTCATTAAGTTAGAAGGTACACGCACGCTAATATCCATGCTTTCAACTTCGTCATACATATGATCTTTTGTAGGCCACCAAACACTTGCACCCAATCCTTGGCACGAAGTGGCTATAAAATGATTTCCCTTTTTGTCTTTCTTCCATGAAAAACCACCATCCCAAGGTGCACGAACGGCCTCTTTTGGAGTTCCTTCATAATAGACTACAATTTCATTGCTGTCCCCAACTTTTTGATCTCTGAGCAAATGAATAAAGTGCGCATTTCCTTGAGAGACCACTTTTAATTCTCTGTCCATTTGCAGCACTCTTGTAATTTTTAGAGGTGCTTGTAAATCTATTTGCAATACCTTGTATGGTCTGAGCACAGTGTACTTCACCGTATTTTTTCCCTTGATTGATTTTGTTTCAGGGAAAACTTGAATGTCTAAATGGTAATAGGTTAAATCCCACCAAATACGTTCTTTGGTAATCGATCCACGTAATGTATCTTGTTTGGTGAAGTTGTTTTTTTGTGCACTTACAGATATCGCAATCAATAGAAATGCAATAGTAAAGAGGAATTTGTTTTTCATAGTCGGTTTAATTGTTGGCGAAAGTTATGGTTTTTGAATGCTATCTTCAAGTGCTTTGGGTAAATTTTTATAAGAAAAATTAAAACCAGATTTTTTTACTTTTTCAGAAGAGACTCTACTTCCATTAGTTAGCAATAGAGACATTTCTCCAAAAAGTATTTTTAAAATAGCAACTGGCACACCCATTGGAATGAATATTTTTTTTGTTTTTGTAGCCAATATTTTGGCAAAACTAAAACTGGTTTGTGTATCAGAAGCTACTGCATTGTATATTCCAGTAAATGAGTTGTCTTCAATTGCTTTGATGTATAGATTGGTGAGATCTTCAATGTGAATCCAAGGAATATACTGTTTACTGCTTGCAATTGGGGCAATAGCAATAGGTGTATTCATTTTTTTTAGGGCGCCACCATTTTTTGAAAGTACAATTCCGGTTCTTACTATAGTAGTTGGAATATTTAATGTGTTAAACTTTAAAGAAGACATTTCCCATTGCTGACATACATTTCCTAAAAAATCTGTTCCAGGAAGGTCGGATTCTTTAAAAATACTGTCCGATGTAATGGCACCATAGTACCCAATGGCAGAGGCGGCAATAAATCCTTTTAGCGGTATATTTAATTGGGTGATTTTATGGAGTAATAATTCAGTTGATTTTGTTCTACTGTCAATAATTTCTTGTTTCCGTTGTGAGGTCCATCGCTTGTCTGCAATTCCAGCTCCCGCCAAATGAATGATGTAGGCAACATCTAGCAGCGCTTTTTCGTCTATTTCATTGGTGTCTATATTCCAATAAAATTCGGTTGCTTTTGTAGGGTTTCTACTTAATATACGTACAGAATAGTGCTTGTCAATTAATTTCTTTTGAAGGTGTTGTCCAATCAAACCTGTTCCTCCAGTAATTAAAATAGTAGTCATAGGATAAAGTTAAATAAAAAACCGCAATCTTGTGGATTGCGGTTTTGATAATAGCTTAAGAAATATAAATTATTTAATTTCTTTCATGGTGTTTGCAATTAATAGTTTCAATTGCCCTTTATGTGCTTTGGTAGCAATATTTCCTGTTCCGTTAGAAACCCATGTTTTAATGTTTTTTAGATTGTATAGCGCCATTGCTTTTGTTGCGTTGGTATACCTGCTACTTCTTTTACCCGAAACGATAGCTATCAACATTTTTGTATAGGTAGTTTGTAAGTTTTGACGGAAAGAATTGATGCTTCCATATACATCTGGTTTAAACATGATGTTGTTTAAATCTGTCATAAATATAGATAACTTGTATTGGTTCCCATAGAGTTCACTATCAGAAATACGTTGTAAGGTATTTGCATGCAAAAGGTGTCTCAACACATTTGTTTGATATCTCAATACTTGTGCATGAATTTTAGGGTCTTCTGGACCTCCAAAGAAATTAAATCCTCTACGCTGTGTAGCTAGGTAATTGTACACCTCTTTTGGCGCTTTAAAAGCGTTTGGAGCAAAAATGTATTTCTTTAATGCATTCATTGCTCTTTTCTGATCGGCTAAACTTACAGGGGTAAATGGTTTTGTTTCTCCGGCTTGACCAGCCATTGCTCTGTCTACATAAACACCACCTACAAATCTAGAAATTACGCCAGCTGCGGTTGCAGATTGACCATTTAAAATATAATAGGTCTGTCTTAGTTGTTGATACGATTTTCCTTGTTTTGTAAAACGACCTTTGATGGTTTTCATCATGTCATTTACCAATTGTATTCTATTGATAGAATAGGCAATCTGATCGTTAGACATATCTCCAATCATAACTCTTGGATCAATTGCTTTTCCTGGAGATCGCATATCGTCGGCATCATTTCCGAAAATATGTTCAGGTTGCGTAGATTTTTGCAATAGTTTATGCATTTCTTGTGGTGAAGAAAAAGGGGTGTATCCAAATTGGATGGCCCAGACATCATAAGGTCCAACAGCCATATCGTAATATTGACCTTGTTTTGTTCTGTCTTTGGTAATATTAATAGCCGCATAATCCATTACAGATCCCGTTAAGGCTTTTCCTTTAATAAAAGTGGCATCATTTAATTGTGCTGGGCTAAACAATTGGCTCGCTTTCATATTGTGGTTTAAGCCTAATGTATGTCCTACTTCGTGCATAATTAAGGCTTTCATACCTTCTTTTTTCATGCCTTCCATTTCTAAGTCAGTTGCACCAGTTGCTGCTAATACTGCTTGTCCAAATAAGGTGTTTTCGTGCATTTGATGTCCTAAAGAACAAAACATCTTTGTTTCTTTAGAATTAAAAAGCTGCTGTTGTAATGCTTCCTTTTCTGAGTCGTTGCTTAATGCAGTAGCAAAGATTCTGTCATAAACGACTCTATTGGTAAAGTGCACATATTCTAACATAATGTCTGCTCCTAAAATCTCTCCTGTTTTTGGATTTACAAAACTAGGTCCATATCCACCAAATGGAGGGTTTGGAGAAGAGGTCCATCTTAGTACGTTGTAACGCACATCACCAGCATCCCAAGTGGCATCATCTGGTTGTGTTTTTACAACCATCGCATTTTTAAAGCCTGCTTTTTCAAAAGCTTCATTCCATGCCAATACCCCTTCTTTAATAGTCTCTCTAAATTCTACAGGCGTAGAATTCTCTATCCACCATGTAATTGGTGTTACGGGCTCTGAAATGGCAGCATTTGGGTTTTTCTTAACCAATTTCCAACGGTGCACTAAGTCACGATAGGGAATCACATCGGTTGTTGTCATATTGGTAACTTGTGTGGTGAAATATCCAACACGAGGGTCATCATAACGTGCTTGATAGCTTCCTTTAGGCATGTTCATAAAAGTGTGAAATACTTTTACAGATACATTTCTACCATCAGTTACATCGCGACCACCACCGTTTAAAACCGTAGGGTTGCTGTAAACATATTCTGTTTTTACATTGGTGTTTTCTGGATAGTTATGAATGCTGTTTATTTTAGATTTGTTTTTATCAAACCTTCCTAAGCTAAATGCTAATGGTGATTGGCCTGGAAATCTAGGCCCTTTTACGCGTGTAAATGTCTCAGATAAAAACAGGCCATTGGCATCAATTAAATATTCACCTGTTTTAGAATCGGTAGCTAATATTTTAACGCTTGCAACAGTTGCATCGCTAATATTTGCTTTTGACGATTTTGAAATAGCATTATTTTTGTCAAAATAAAAGGCCGTATTGGGCAGTATAAATTCTATTTTATTAAAGAATTTTTTGACATTAAAAACAGTAGACCCTTTATAGTTTCCCCTAAACGCACCAACAGAAGCGATTCCATCGGCTATTTGAGAAAAATAAATAAAGTCTTTGTCTAGTTGTTCTTTTTTTATGACCATTTTTAAGGTACCTGTAATGGTATCTTGATACATGGTAAAAAGACCTTCAATTTTTTTACTGCTTTTGGTTAGACTAGCAATTGTTTTCTTTTTAGATTTTGGTTTTGTTTTTTTTGCAACGACAACTTCTTTTTTGTCCTTTTTAGATTTTCTTTTTCTTCGTTGGGCATCCATGTCTTGAACACCAAGTATTGCGAGTGTTAAAAATAAAGAGCAAAGAATTCTAAGTTTTTTTGATTTGATTTTTTTCATAATAAGATTTTGATTAATATGCTCTAAGTTAGGTGTTAAAAGTCTTTTTGCCGTTAATTATTTAATAAAATTCTAATTTGGCAAAATGATTTTGCTTTAAAAAAGGGGGTGTTTAATACCATGAATACCCATTTCAAAAAGAAATTACCAATCTCCTCTTGATTTGATATTTAGCGAACAGAGTCTGATGATTTCTGATATGCGTTTTTCACGTGTGGCTTCTCTTTTGGCTTGATTGAGCCAAGACAAGTAATTTTTTCTGTAGGAGGGTGCAAAATTTTGATAATTGGTAAAGGCGGTGTTGTTTTTATCAAACTCAGTTTGTAATTCTTTCGGGATGATTAATTTTTCAACAGCATCTAAGGCTGTCCATGAACCATTTTCTTTGGCAATTTCAATGGATGCAATTCCGTTTGCACACATTAAGTTTTCTGCAAATAATTGGATGATGTATTTTTTATTTAAAGCACTCCAAACGCTTTTTGGGTTTCTTGGGCAGAAATATTGTTGCCGTTTTCCATTCCCTAAACTCTTTACAGTAGAATCTATCCAACCAAAACACAAGGCAACTTTTACAGCTTCTTCCCAACGCATACTTTCTTCTTCGGATGCTACTTTGTAGAAGATCAAATATACCCCTTTAAATTGCTTGTGGTTGTCTGCCAACCACGATCTCCAATCTGAAGGGTTTTTAAAATAGAGTTGGGGTTTTTCTACCATTTTCTAACGATCTTAGAAGGGAATACCACCACACTTTCATGGCCATCTTTCCCAATGGCTGCCACACCAAAAAAGAAATTATCAATCACAACTCCTTTTAATAAGAATCGAGTTACATCACCTACATATCGACTGTTGTCCCATGTTGGAGAGGTGGTGTCTCTCCAATATATTTTATAGCCTTTTGCGCCATCTACTTTGTCCCATTGTAATTTTACAGAAGCTTCTACAATTCCGCCTATTCCCACATTTTTTGGGGCTTGTGGAGCAGAAGCGAGTCCTGCCATTGTAATGGCATTGACAGCGGTTAGTTTTTTAGCATAGGCAAAATTAACATGCTCAAATGTATCTCCATATTTAATGCCATTTTCGGTTCTAATATTTTGATGTTGTTGTGTGTAGTTCTCATGTGCTTCCATAATTCTGATTCCAGCAAACCCTAAATCATTAAAAGGTCTATGATGTCCACCACGTCCAAACCGATCCAACCGATAAATCATCATTGGATTCATTTCTGGCATATAGGTTTTCGTCATTTTATGTGTGTATCGTGCTAACTGACGCGAAATTCCATCAACTTCTCCTCCATAAAAACGACGAGATCTACGTTGCCTTTCTGTTTCGTTGGCAGGTACTGGTTCGGAGAAGATTCGAAATGCACGATTGTCAATTACGCCATCTACTCCAGTTATGTTTCCAATCATATCATTGTTTAAAACCCCGATAATATCCCAGCCTTTTTCTTTGGCGTGTTTTGCCAATCCTGCACCTCCAAAAAGACCTTGCTCTTCACCCGATAAACCCACATAAATAATACTATTTTCAAATTTGTATTTCGACAATACGCGAGCAGCTTCTATGGTGCCTGCCATTCCAGAAGCATTGTCGTTTGCTCCCGGAGCATCTGTGGTAAAATCCATAGTGTTGCTTGCTCTAGAATCAATATCTCCACTCATGATTATATATTTGTTTGGATATTTTGTGCCCTTTTGTATGGCAACTACATTCACAATCAAGGCATCATGTGGTACACGTCGATTTCCTTTTTTTGTGACTAAATCTTTCTGATAAAAGACATCAATACAGTTGTTACAACTTTTAGAAATATTCTCAAATTCTGATTTTATCCAGCGTCTAGCAGCTCCAATTCCACGTGTATTAGAAAGGGTATCACTAAAGGTGTTTCGGGTTCCAAACTCCGTGAGTGTTTTAATGTCTTTTTTTATTCTATCCGCAGAAACAGCATTAATAATATCATATATTTTTTGATCAGTTTGGGCTGTTAGCGAGAGCGAAACGAATACAAAAAGAAGTGTTAATTTTTTCATGTTAGTTGTTTTTATAGTGCCAAAAAGGAATTTTCACCAATGCATATCGAAGGGTGTCTTTTTTCTTTTTTTGTTTCCGTGTAATTTTTAATAGGTGTTTGCCTTCTTTTAACGCTTTGATATTTATATAGGTTTCAAAACCGAATTTTTTATTTTGATTGGTCGTTCCTATAAAACCTGAGGTATACTTTTTATCATCTATATAGACATCATGTACCTCATTAAATGTTTTGAAATATACTTTTAGCAAACTATCCCTTTTTTTATAAGGGATTCTTATTTGTGAGTTTGTAAAAATTACTTCAGATTCTAATCCTCTTAAATCATTTAAAGGTTTAAGACCTTTATTGAATTTAAACAGTCTGTCTTCAATGTTTTCTTTAAACAGCATAAATATTTTTAAATAGGGCGTTGTAATAACTTTAGAAGGTATGGCAGCAATTTTTATAAAATCACTGTTGTTTTGCAGTAGATCTTCATAATTATTGGGGTTTGCATAATTTAATGAAGAACTTCTGTCTACGGATAGGTAATTGGAATTCCGATACTGATAACTAGAGAGAAATAATACCGCAACAAAGATAGGGACCAAAATAAAACTCAACCTTCTACCAAACTTATTGTCTAAGAAGTTGTATACCAAAGGCCTGTATAAAAAGGAAAACGTAATCACACTGTAAAAGCGGTAGAGTGGAAAGTAAAACCTAGAAATCCATTTTTTCTTCTTTAAAAAACCTTGTGTAATAAAATCAATAAATGTTAAAAAGGCACCAAATATGATAAATAAAATTAAGATTGCTCCAAATACATTTTTAAAGGTGTCTAAAGAACCATTAGCAAGATCGGGGTCTAAGATAAAAAAGACAATTAAAAGAATGGAGACAATAAATGAAATACATGCTAAAAAGTAAAAGATCAATAAGAAAGAAATTGCAAATAAGATGCTACAATAATTCTCAAGTGTGGCTATGTATTTGTCAAATGAGCCAATTTTTTTTTGAAGAAATTTAGTGAATTTGGGAGAGTAATTTAATTCTTTATAGTCAATATCTCCAGAAACATATCGCAAGCCCAAGGCTCCAATCCAAAGTCCTCTTAGAACAACATGAATTAGAAGGTTGAATATTAGTATCCAACAACAGATTTTAAGCGCAAACCAAAATAAAATTTCAGTAATTCTATTTTCAAAATTGGCTATTGATAAGAATTGTTCTACATGTGGAATTGATGTAAATAAACCAAAAATAGCAAAACCAGAAATTAGCAATTCTAATTGCCAGCTTTCTTGTTGTAATTTATCTAGAAGCTCTTTAAAAACAGAACTTTCATGATTGTTTTTCATGTGAATTGATTTTGCTCTAAGATAGGAATTTTGCTAAAAACAAAAAAACCACTTCTGTTTAGAAGTGGCTTTTTTTTTGAATTGATTTGAAAAAGAGTTTATGCTTCTTTGTCCATCTTTTTTGTTTGGTTAAATCCAATTAATAATGCTGCACCAGCACATAGGAAGATTGAAGCAGAGTAGAATACACCTTCATCAATATAATTGTCTGGACGATTGGCCCAAGAACCGCTATATCCAAAGTTATAGGTTAAAAGAGTTCCTAATAAAATTCCAACTCCAATTCCCATTGCTAACAATGCAATGTTTAATAAAAAAACCTTCGCAAAAGAAGAAGAAGAGCCTTTTGTTCTTTCTCCTTTCATAAATATTTTAGCATCGACACCTTTTTCTATTAATGCCAATCTTTCTTTGTTTCTTGTTGAAAAGAATAAATAAAAGATTCCGAAAAATGTTCCAAAAATTACTGCTAATACTGCTACTGCGTCCATAATGATATTGTTTAATTTTAATGTTTATATTTAATGCGTTCATTCCATATGACTGATACTTTTAAATAAAGGTTACAAAAAAGATAAAAATAATTTTTCTTTTATTATTTCGAGCACTACTTAAATTAAAAAGTGTTTTGACTGAACGTGTTTTGTGGGCAATGGAAACGGAATAGAGAAACCTTTACTGTTCTTATTGTATTGAGATTTATTGATTACTGTCGAAACAACAAGCGACTTTGTTGTTGTTTACGTTGGTTAAAAAACGTAATTCGAGTGCAAACGAAATCAGTATATTGAAGGTCTCTCATCTTTGGGCGAGACGACGGGTAAGGTTGAGATTACGAATTGTTGTCATTTCGAGTGCTACCGAAATTAAAAGTATTTTGATTGATCGCATATAGAGCGCACTAAAAACGAAATCGAGAAACCTTTATTGTGCCTATTATATAAAGGCATCCTCCTCTCAACAGAGGTGAGCTGACAGATTCGTTTCAGATGTCAGATGCGATTGAGAAGATAATTTGTGTATTTTATAAAAAAAACTGTAACCTTTTTAATATATTATAAGTCAAAGATAATAATGGCCAACAAAACTGACGAAAACTACATAGAGTTAACCTTAAAAGGGGATGCGAATGCTTTTGCTTTTTTAGTAGAGAAGTATAAGGATATGGTATTTACTTTAGCTGTTAAAATGGTAAAGAGTAGGGAGGAAGCAGAAGAGGTTTCTCAAGATGCTTTTATCAAGGCATATAAATACTTGCCCAAGTTTAAAGGCGATTCGAAATTTTCGACTTGGTTGTATAAAATTACGTACAATACAAGTCTAGATGCCATTAAAAAGAAATCGAATTCGTATAATAATGTAGCCATTGATGAAATTACAGTAAATTACATATCCTCTGTAGAAACAGTATTAGATGGCATTGAAAGAGAAGAAAGAGCAGCAGTCATAAATAACTGTATGCAACAATTACAAGAAGATGAACGTGCAATTTTAATGTTTTTCTATTTTAAAGAGTTAAGTTTGAAAGAAATTATAGAAGTAACTTCTATGAGTGAAGCAAATGTGAAAGTGAAATTACACAGAGCTCGTAAGAAATTATTGAGCATTGTTAAAAATACAGTAGAACCAGAATTAATTAGTCATTATGGGAGAAAATAAACACATAGAAGAGATTCATGCTTTTACAAAAAAGTATGTTCAAGAAATTCAGATAGAAACACCTTCTTTAGATTTTACATCTAATTTAATGCAAAAAATTGGAGAATTGCAGCCCTTTAAAAGTGCAATTACCTACAAGCCATTAATTTCTAAAAAAGCATGGTTTATTGTTTTTACAGCGATTATTTCGGCAGTTCTAATTCCTTTTAAATCTAGCGAAAAAAGTATTTTTAGCGTGCCCGAACTAAATTTTTCTTTTTTAGAAAAACTCAATTTTACTGGATTGTTAGACAATATTAATGTTTCTAATACCACGCTGTATTTTGCTATAACTTTTTCTGTACTGGTTAGTATTCAAATATTCTATTTAAAAGGATATTTTGAAAAACAAATTAACGGGTAAATTATTCTGCAACTAAAGCCAGTCGAGTGCCTTTATTGTTTACAATAATTCTAGAGATGTTTTTGTGTGTGCTCTCCGAGAATGTATGAAAAATGGACCAATTTGTATCTGTTTTTGGATCAAATTTCATTAATGTACTTCCGTTAGCTAATAGTAATGTGCCATTTGGTAACCAGCAAATATCTTCCTTTTTACCAAGCGATTTTACTATTAATTTTGTTTCGCCGGTTTTTGGGTTTAACGATTTTATTTCCCAAGTATTAGTTGTTTTACTAACATAGCTCACTAGTTTTGAATTCGGGATTTTATGCAAGGAACGTCCAACTTTCTTTTGAATGGTGGTGTTTTTTTGTGATTTTACCTTTGTGATAATTAAATCTAGATCCTTTCCAACTATTACAACATTTATAGCGGTGTTTTTTTTATACCACATTGGATAGGCAACTTTTAAATCAGCAATAATCTCCTTGCTCTTTCCTGTTTTAGCATCGTATTTATAGAAGCGTTGTAAGCCATCTGTGTCTAGTCTTACGGCAGAAATATCTTTAGATTTAGGGATGCGTTGCGGAGAATATTCTCCACCATTTGGGGTGTTGTTTAAAAAACGAATCGTTCCAGTTTCTACATTGTATTTGGCAATATCCGTTTGTTTATTTCTGGTGGATGAAAAAACAATTGATTTTTTTGAATAAAAGTGAGGTTGGCTATCGTACCCTGGGTTGTTAGAGATGTTTTTCCCCTCAGTTATTTTAAAATTTCCGTTCGTTTTAGAAAGTTTGTATAAAAAAACTTCGGTATTGGATTGTGCAAAAGTGATACTTGAAGCAAATAAAAAGAAAAATACTTTTTTCATGGGGTATGTTTTAAATTAGAACTGTGTGTTTAGTTTTACTGTAAATTGTTTTGGTATTTCTTCTTCAGATTCACCAAGGTTTTGCCTTAGATCAATTTCTATTCCTCTAGAAATGGTAGAAATAGGAACATCATTTGCGGTGCCTTCAAAAGGGTTTTCTCCAGTTCTTCCAATTCTTTCCATGGTGTGAAAAACCCAAGAAACAATGATGTAAAACGGAATTGTGAACCAGATAAATAAGTTGCTAATTAAGGGGTTAGAATCGGCAAAACTACCTCCAATTTCTGCAAACTGTGGAATTAAGGCCAGGGGTAAAAGAAGTACGAAAATCCACATAAAAAAGTGATTCAACGTTGCGAAGTGTCTTGGATAAGGGAAATTCTTAATACGTTCGCTTTTTCCCTGTAACGTAAGTAATTCTTTCAAAACATTTTCTAATTCTAAAAAGGAAAACTCCCAGACAAGACCTTTTTCTTTAAGAGATTGTAGGTGATGAGATTGTAAATATAACAAGGCGGTTTGTTTGTTGGATTTGCTCATTATATACTTAAAATCAATTGCCGAAATATAAGGCTCAATGTCTTTCTCTAAGGTTGATTTGAATTCTGGAGGATTTAAATCCCATTCTTTATTCGTTTTGTGTTTAGCTGCTGTTTCCCAGGGTTTAAGTACTCTCATTGAATGACGTAAAGCGGTCATCCAAGCGATGTGACGATAGGTGAGAATTTTTATTTCACGGTCTAACTCTTTTTTTGACAACGGGATTTCTGTATGTTCATTGTTTATCATGTCTTGGGTAAACATACCAAAAGTCCTTGAGGTATTTACAATGCCTCCCCAGATTTTTCTAGCCTCCCAAATCCTACCGTAAGCAGCGTTGTTTTGGAATCCAATTACAAAGGCAACTGCAGTTCCTATTAATGCAAGTGGTGTCCAGGGTATTTTTAACCAAACTAAATCTAAGAAGTAATACGTAGAAACCCAAGCGACAATAATAATAGTAAAGAGGAGTGTTTCAAAACGAGTCCACGAAGCCATTTGAAAAAAAGTGAATGTTTTTTTTGTATACATTAGTATGTTTTTTTGAATTACAACTTTTATCGAAACTACTCATTTTTTACTTAAATTCCTTTATGTACTGTAAAGAAGTGTTTATTGTATTATAAGTCCTTACTATTTAGGGAGTTTTAAAAAGTCTTGAAGAGCGTGGTTGAGATACTAGGGTATTTGTGCTGCTTTTTGTATACAGGTAAAAATACCTGGAAATAATTCAATTATTTTTTTTACATTTAATGTATAATAATACAGTTATTATTTTTATTGATTGAATTACATTATTATAAATTTTAGGGGTTATAATATGTTTGGTTGAGATAAAACGAATACCTGTTGTTAATATAAATATGTAATCCACAACAGAAACGTTGTGGATTATTTATTTTATACAGTATAATTTATAGGCTTTAAAATTCAAATTGTAATGTATACAATTTGAATATATTATATGGCTAGTCAAGAACAATGCTGGTTACCTGTCTTGTTAATTTTGTTGGAGATATACAATCGCAATTGGTTAGTATAACTGCGTAAATATCTTTGCTAGGTATGTAGACTCCCATTGATTTATACCCAAAAATGCTTCCTCCATGTTCTAGTGAAACGTTGTTGTCAATTGTCTTAATATTCCAGCCATAACCGTAATTTATTTTCTCACCGTTGTTTAACGAGTAATTTGTATATGCTTTCTGTAAAGTTTCTTTTTTTAGTAATTTGTTATTTGTTAATGCTTGTTGCCAAGTATTTAAATCGTCTATTGTAGACATTAATGAACCTCCAGCATATGGCAATGTGTGACTGATATATCGTGCATTTTGATACCCATTTCGATTGTGATAACCAGAAGCCCTGTTTTGTATTAATTTTGTATGACTAGCATAAGTTGAGTTTGACATGCCTAATGTGTCAAAAATATTTTTTTGAACATATTTAGCATAAGAAATTCCAGAAGTTTGTTCAATGATGTATCCCAGAATTATGTATGCCGAATTGTTGTATTTGTATTTTTCTCCAGGATTAAAATCCATTGGTTCATCTCTGAAAAACTTAATCAACTCTAAAGGTTTCATGTCATTTCTAGCTACAGCAAATAGTTTTCTCATGCTCGTGTAGCTTTTAATTCCAGAAGTATGATTTAATAAATGATGCACTGTTATTTTATGTCCATGAGTTGGATAATCTGGAATAAATTTTGTGATTTCATCTGTTAGTTTTATTTTTCCTTGTTCTACCAGCATTAAAATAGAAACCGCGGTAAATTGCTTGGTCATTGAACCAATCTCAAATACATTTTCTGGGGTCATTTTAACTCCGTGTTCAAGATTAGCTTGTCCGAAAGCTTTTCTGTAAATTGTTTTTCCTTTTTGAGTAATAAGTATGGCTGCTCCAGAGGTATTCGAGTTGAATTTTTCGTTTAAGAGCTTGTCAATTTTTACTTCTTTAGTCTGTGAAAACCCTGTTGCTATAAAAGCGATAGAAATACATAGTAATACACTTTTCTTAAATTTGTTTATCATGAGTGGTTTTATTTTTTAAGTAAGACCAATCATGTTAAAATAAGGTTACAGTATATAGGTAATTATTCTTTTATGCATCTAATAGAGTTTCCAAAGGCCAAAATTTCATCAGACATTGAGATTGAATGGTTGTCAAAGATAATATGTATACCAACATAAGAGAATGCATTATTTTGAGCTGTTGACATCCAATTGGCAATGAACCCATCAACCTTTGGAGTGCCAAAAATATCTACATAACCAGCAGGTAACGCATTAAAATTAAAATCATCGGTACCAAAACCATTAGAAAACCACCCAGATTTGGACTTTAAAGCTTTTCCCTCCATATTTTCAAAGCCATTATTCTTTACATATGCAATGAGTATTTCCCAATCCGATTTTGTGGGGATTCGCCAACCTGTTGGTGCTAATTTTCCCGTTTTTACAGTCGCAAAGTTGTAGATGATGCCGTAATAATCGTGTGGTAAGGTGCCTTCTACAACATTATTTAGATCGCTTGTGCTTGCCCATTGGTAGCGTCCTTCATTTGACGACCAATTAGTACTGCCGTTTTCAATGGGTGTATTGTCATTGTATGTTGTGGTTTTTAAATTTTCTGCCATCCAAGTTTGATCTCCAATACGAACGGTTTGATATTGGTTTCCTTCAATATCTATTAGAATGCTTGCTTCTTTGTGATTGTCTTTTGAGCAAGATAAAAAGAGAATAATGGTAAGTATAAAAAGAGGCTTGTTCATTTTGAGAATTATGTTGATTTGGCAGGGAGTAGTATGTTTTTAGTTTTGTGTTGTTTAGGAAAACTTCAGTTCTTATTTTTTTGTTGAAATTAAACATCATAATTACGAAGTGATTTATAAAGATACTTAAAATTTAATAGCAGATTTGGATATTTCAAAAATGTAAAGTATATTTGTCATATAGAAAAGTATATTTTACATAATATAAAGTAAATTTGTCAATTATGAATACACAGAAACTTATTGAATGTGAGCAAAAACGGTTTGGAAAATTAATTAATTATAGACTGCACGCTAAATTTATGAAGGTTGGAATTGCCATTGCCGTTGTATCTATTGTGCTAATGTTTGTTAGGACTTATGTCTTAGATGGAGATACAGAATGGTTAAAATTGCTCGTGCAAAAAACACTTTTAATTGGGTTGTTAATAATGTCTATATCTAAAGACAAAGAGGAGGATGAAATGACGATTTCTTTGCGTTCTCAATCGTATGCCATCGCATTTGTTATAGGTGTAGTGTATGCGTTGATAATGCCATATGTTGAGTTTGGTGTTGGTAGTGTGGTGAAATCAAATGCTTCTGAACTAAAAAACTTGGGAGATTTTCAAGTGTTGCTATTTATGCTAATGATTCAATTACTATTTTTTCATAATTTAAAACGTTTTAGATAATGGAAAATACGATAAAAGTAGAGCGCGCTATTCTAAATCTGACTCAAGGTGACTTATCCAAAAAAATAGGCGTTTCTAGGCAGACCATTAATTCCATAGAAGCAAACAGGTATGTACCTTCTACCGTATTGGCGTTGAAATTATCAGAAGTATTTGGGAAGCCAGTAAATAGTTTTTTTACCCTCGGAGAAAATGAGTAAGCTTCTTTTTGCTTAAATCATCACTTTACTGACTTGTATTACTGGTTCAATGTTTGTGTAATTAGGGATGTCTCCCATAATTTGTGCTGCATTTGGGCCAAATGAGTTTTGAAAAGAATCCATGGTGTCAAAATATAAATTCCCCATGGCAATATAGGTTGCAGGGTCACCTGGAGCTCCACCTCCTAGGCCTTCTTCTACCGTTGCACCTTTTACAGCATTGCCTAAAAGCTCGGCAACCATAGGGACATGGGTGTTACAGTAATAATCCATGTCAAAAGTTTTTCCCTCTTGATTTGGATACAATACGCTTACTTTAATCATACCTGATTTCATATGTGTTGTTTTTGAGTTGTTTTATTCTTAAAGATATAAAAAAAAATAAAACTGTTTTTTAAGAAGATACTGTTTCGTTGAGAATATACGTAGTTGAGGTTTTTTTAGAGCGTTTACACATTGAAAAAGCCTCTTCTAAGAAGAGGCTTTTTATGTTGATATTTGGTGTTTTTAAAATTCTAAATCGATCACCAAATCAAATTCATCATAAATTGCTTTGTCTTTAAGGCCGTCAAAAAAGCTAGTAGATCCATAGCGAACATTGTATTTTGTTCTGTCTATTTTTAAAGAAGCATTTGCTTTATTCCCATATACAGAAAGTGTAAAAGTAATGGCATGTGTGCGTCCTTTGATGGTTAAATCTCCTTTTACTTTGTACGCATTTTTTCCTGTAGACTTTACCTTTGTAAAGGTTAACGTTGCTGTAGGATGTTTTGTAACTCCGAAAAAGTCATCTGATTTTAAATGGCCTTCTAATTTACTTCTATAATTGGCATCTGATAAATCTGTATTGGCAATACTCGCCATATTAATAGAAAATGCGCCTCCTACTAATTTGTTGTTCTTAAAAGTTAAAGAACCTTGTTTAATTTTAATGGTCCCTTGATGAGAACCGGTAACTTTATATCCTTTCCAAGTTACGGTGCTTTTCGCTGTTTTAATATTTTTTTTTCCTTCTAAGATGCTTGTAAAAGAAAAGGTTACTAGTGCAATAAGTGCAACTGCTGTTAAATTTTTAAATGTATTTTTCATGTTGTTTAATTTATGATCCGTAATAAAACTTCTCGTTAATAATCTGTCCGTCTTTCCAAACTTGTACCGCTACTTGTGTGTAGTTTTTAATTCCCCAATCTGCATGGGTGTAATCCATGTGCCATTCTACCATAGACGTATTGTTTTCGCCAATAGCCACACTAATTACTTTGGCTGCTCTAAATTCTGTAATGGCTCCAAAAAAATCTTCTTCCCTTTTTTTGTTGGCTTCTTTACCAACAACTGCTGGTAAATCATTTTCTTGCATCACTACATCTTGGTGGTAGTATGCTTCAAAAGCTTCCATTGCTTTTCCTTGAAGAATTAAATCATTTACATTGCTTATGTTTTCTAATAATGTACTCATGTCTATATTGTTTTAATATTAGAATACAAAGGTCTAGAAGAAACGAGTGTTTAAAAATGAAGTAGTTTATAAAAAGAGGTTAATCTAGATTACTATTTATTGTTTTAAGATAAGTTGACTTTTAATTTTACTTAAAAATTCTTTGGTAATTCCTAAATAAGAAGCAATCATGTATTGTGGTATTCGTTGTTCAATAGTTGGGTATTGTTCTTTAAAATAAACATATCTTTCTTTAGCAGGTAAGCTAAAGTTGCGCACTATTCTTTTTTGAGAGGCAACCAATGCTTTTTCTAAAATGATTCTAAAAAAGCGTTCCAGTTTTGGGATTTTTTCAAATAATTCCTCTTGGTTTAGGAAAGAGAATTGAATGACTTTTGTAGGTTCTGTACACTGGATATTATAATCTGCCGGAGTTTGAGAGATATAGCTACCTAAATCTGAAGACCACCAGTTTTCTTCAGAGAACATCACAATATGTTCCAGACCGTCAGCATCAGCATGAAACATCTTGGTACAACCAGTAACAATAAAATTTGTAGTGTTACACACATCGCCTTGTTGCACAATAAATTGCCCTTTTAAATAGCTACGCTGTTTTATTTTAGATTGTAAGAACAGGCTTTCATCTTCAGTTAGTGTGATGTAATTTTCGATATAAGAAAGTAAAGGAGCGAAATTCATATGTGAGAATATATATAATAGCACGAATTTACAGGTTTTTTATTCATCTTAAATAGCATATTCTAGATATAAAATATGATTAGGATTGCTGTGTGTTTCTGATATTTTGAAGTCGTGCTTGCCAACAATTTTAAACCCTCTTTTTGTATAAAAGTCGATGGCACGTTTATTTTCTATCCAAACAGCCAACCAAATTCCGTGTTGTTTGTGGTGTTTGGAAAATTCAATATTAAACTCAAATAGTTCTTTTCCTAAGTTCAAACTGTAAAACTCTTTTAATAAATACAACCTGCTCATATAAGTAATATTGTTAGCAGCAATAGTTGCAGTTGGTGTATTGAGTGTAACCTTCGAATACCCAGCCATTTTTTTTTGATGGTAAATAATGTAATACTGATTGTCTGGATTTGACAATTCTTCTATAAAATTGTTTTCAGAAAAATTAACAGCCGCATAAGTATCGATGTCTTTTTTAGGTGCAGAATGCCCATGTGCCGTTAAAAAGGCATCTTTAGCAAGGCGTGCTAATTGGTTAGCTTCTTGTAGTGTGGCTTTGGTGATTTTTGACAATTCTTTTCTTTTTAAATAATTTCGGGATAAAAACCTTCGGCAATAGCACCCACAGAGAGTGCAATCCACAATAGAAAAACAGCCAGTATAATTTTTAGTAAGTAATGTACAGAGATGCCAAATTTCTTTTTGATAAAATGATTTGTAGTTGGGACATATAAAAAAGAAACCAGCATAAACGAAACCCCTAAATACGGGTCATTTCCTCTAAGGATATTTAAAACACCGATGATGAAAATTATAAATCCAACACCCCAGCTTATCGAATTATAAAATGATTTTTTACGCATGGTTTTGTGTTTTAAGTTTGGGAATACTAATTTACAAGAAATTATTGTAAAATAAAAAAACCACGTTGTTTTCAAAAAGAGGATTTAAATGTATTGATGATATTGAAAAAGGTTCTTATTCAGTGCTATTAAATATGCCCCAAGCAAACATAGCTAGTATTGCGCCTAAAACTGGCGCTGTTAGGTAAATCCATAAAGAAGTTAAGTTTCTAGAAATAAGCGCAGGAGCTAAGCTCCTTACGGGATTAAAGGAACCGCCAGAAATTGGCCCTGCAAATAAAATGAAACCAGTAACAACGAGTCCAATAATGAGTCCTGTAATTATAGCCAGTTCTTTTTTAGCTGTCACTGCTAAAATGGTCAACATTAAAAAGAAGGTTAAGATAAACTCAATACTAAAAGATTGGACTGAGCTTGCTGCTGAAGTTGTTCCTCCTAAAGATTGATTATTTGGGAACAATATCAATAAAAAACTACTGGCCACTATTGCTCCAATAATTTGTGCAGCTAAATACCCTAAAACATCATTTTTAGGCATCAACTTTCCCATAGCTAAACTTATTGTGATGGCAGGGTTTATATGTGCTCCAGAAATAGAACCAAAGACATATGTCATTGCCGAAATGATAATTCCAAAGGTTGCAGAAATTCCAAAAAGACCTAAACTTCCATTGGTTTGTTGATCTACAATTACAGCTCCTGTTCCGCAAAAGACCAATGCAAAGGTTCCGGTAAATTCAGCTAAATATTTTTTCATACGCTAGTTTTGAATAGAAAAGAGGATACCTAAAATTTAAGTACCCTCTTTTAAAAGATGTTTTCTGTTTTTAGATAGCCAACGCTCCCGCTTCTGCCACTGTGTGATCATTTTCAACAGAGCTCCCGCTTACCCCAATTGCGCCAATAATTTCTCCTGATGCATTCTTTACTGGCACTCCACCTGGAAAAGTGATTAAACCACTGTTAGAGTGTTCAATATTAAATAAAGGACCTCCCGGTTGAGATAACTCACCAATTATTCCTGTATTCATATCAAAATAACGTGCCGTTTTTGCTTTTGTAATTGAAATGTCTAAAGAACCTAGCCAAGCTCCATCCATACGCCCAAATGCGACTAGGTTTGCTCCGGCATCTACAACAGCAATGTTCATTTTTGTGTCAATTGATGTAGATTTTTCTTTTGCGGCTGCAATAATTTTTTCTGCTTGCCTTAATGTGATATTCATAATTTGTTGTTTTTAGTATTTAAATTTGGTGCAAATGTATAAGCGGAATGCAGTTACTTAGTTACTAAAATAGTTCAACAGTTTATGAAAAAAGGTCAAGTTTAAAGATGAAATTGAAAGGACACGCTAGTGTTTGGTGCTTTCTGTTGGACTGAATCCGAATTTTTTTTTAAAAGCAAGGCTAAAGTTTGAAAGGTTGTTATACCCAAAATCTAAATAGATTTCTGAAGGAGTTAATACCCCTTCTTTTAAAACATCTTTAGCTTTTTGTAATCGTTTGTCTTGAAGCCATTTTCCTGGAGATACATTGTATTCATTTATAAAATGACGTTTAAATGTAGATAAACTCATGTTGCATAAAAAAGCAATTTCTTCTAATTTTAGATTGGAGTGAATCTTACTGTGCACAATTTTTTGAAAGGGAGAAGTTTCTTTGGCAATTAATGAATGTAGATATAATTCGAATTTTTCTCCATGTTTGTGAATTAAATACAGCATAATTTCCTCGAACTTAACAGAGAGTAAGTTTTCTAGAAAAATACTTGACGCTTCATTTACAGTAGACAATGTATTTAGGTATGAAGCAATGTATTTGTCATTCTTAATGATAAAATAAGGGGTGTCTTCTTTTGATACTAATTGATTATTGGTGTGTTTCTCTAAAAATGATTTGAGAATTTTATCAGAAAAAAAGAAAAGTTTGCAATTGTAGATAGATTCGGTATCTAATAATTCTGTCCAAAGCCAATTTCCTTTTTTCAGTAATAAAGATTGTTCTTTGTTTACAGCAACTGAAGTACCTGCAAAGTGCACTTGTTTTTTTCCTACCTGTAAAAAACTAAACATATTCATGCCTAAATTTACCTTGCTTTTAACCACGTCACTAGTCATTTTAAAATCATAAACGAATAAATCTGGATTTTCTTCTTGACTTTTAATGTAGGCTTCAGGTATGTTTTCTATTGGCATTTTTTTTATTCGCTGTAATTCTGTTGAAACTAATGTACTTGTTTTTTACTAAAAAGACAAAAAATCTCGCTGTTTTAAGGAAGAAGGTTTAGTTGTGTTATACAACATACTTGCCTATTTCTTCAATTCACATATTAATGCACCAACTCCAATTCCTTTATTTAAATAGGTCGGTCCATTTTTATTAAAATCCATTTCTACAACCAATACTTCTGCCGGGTTTATCTTTTTGTTAAACAAGCTTTCATTTTCTTTAATAAGATGTACAACAAGTCTAGAGGGGGTTTCTTCTGTTTTGTTGTATACATCTAACTTTAGTTGCCCGAAATCTTTTGATACCATAGAATAAAAATCAATATGTAATGTTAAGTTGATTTTTTTTAAAAGTTGAGGATTGTAAGTTTCCTTAATAAACTGACTAAATGCTTCAACTGTTCCCGCATTGTTAGCCATGATGTATTTGTTAAGTATTTTTTGTTGGTTGTTATTCTGTGAATATGTCAGGGTTACAACCGCCATAGCTATAAGTGTAAAAAGGAATTTTCTCATTTTTTTTGTTTTATGTTTCACTATAAAGACGAACCTTTATGCTCTAAGTTGCAAAAACAAAAAAACCTCTTCGTTTGCACAAAGAAGTTTTAAACTTTTGAGTCTAATTGAATCTGTAAGAAATACAAAGAGATTTTCGATGGGGTGTTTATTTAAGAGGAGCTGCAAGTAATGCTTTAAACCTTGTGTTACCATCTATTAAAACGAGTTCTTTTTTGGATGTTATTATTCTTAAATCCTGCATTCCTCCGTTTTGATGGCCATTAATAAAAAAATCGTTGTTGTTGATATGTGTTAATGTTACTTTTTGAATATGACATGTTTTTACATCAGTATCTTTAAACAGGCCTTGAATTTGATTTGCACTGTTTATACCTAAAAGTAATCCGATATCATTTTTCTCAAAATGAAATCGAATACGTACTATCTTAGCGCCTTTTGTCCCTTCAATTTTATAAATATTATAAGATCGAAATTTCCCACCACTTTTTGTCGCTCTTCCCCAGATTCCTTGTAACATTCCTAGTCCTTTCTTTGAAACAAATAATTCTTTCATGTCATTAGTAGCATACTCGGCAAGGCCTTTAAAATTTTGGGTGCTCATGGCATTTGCAAAAACCAATCCAGTTGTACTAATTTTGTTGTTTCCGGTTGCATCTCTTGAAAATGGATAGGTAAATATTGACCAAGATTTTAAACCAACTGTTTTAAGAGAATAGTTCTCCCCTTGTTTGGTTAATACTAAGGAATGGGTATTGTCCATTTTGTATGTTCGACTGAAGTTAGCGCTGTTTTTATTGCGTGCTTTAACAGGTGTCGGAAGCAATTCTGGCTCTTTACCTTGTAGCACAGAAATCACAGCATCAATTATTTCAGTACTAACAAATTCACTTTTCCCTTTAAATTCACTTTCTGTATTTAAATCTGTTGAAGTGGCATTTGTAAGGATAATGATTTTTAGGTCCCTTTTTGGTAACAACCCTATTATTGAAGTGTAACCAGGAAGTAAACCTGTATGGTTTATCCAGCGCTCACCTCCTTTATTTTCAATTCTCCATCCTAATCCATATTTCGATTCATTATAGCCCATGGGTTGTGTTTCGCTATAAAGCTTATTAACAGATGCTGGTTTTAACAATTTGCTGTTTTCTAGAGCTCTTAAAAAGTTATATAAATCGCCGGTAGTTGCATTGATGTTACCTGCTCCCTTTACCCCAGAAAAATTAATTTCGTCATGAAAAACTTTAAATTTACGCATGCCCAAACCGGTATGTGGAAGAGCTCTTTTATGAATGGATTTGTAATTGTCTGCAGTTGTGTTTTTCATGTTGGCTGGTTTAAATACAGCTTCCTCCATATAGTCAGCATATGATTTTTTACTCACGATTTCAATAATATATGCAAGAAGTGTGTAACCGAAATTGTTATATTCATAGCCTGTTCCAGGTTCAAAATTTAATTTGGTGTCTTTGAATTTTTCTAAAAACTCTTGTAGCGTTATTTTATTTTTCCCTGGCATAAAACCATTGCCTTCATCGTCTATTCTGCCGATATTAGCTTGCATACCAGAACTATGGTTTAGTAAATGTCGAATTGTAATTTTTTTTGAATATTGAGGAATGAAATTTGGAAAATACGTGTTTATCGTTGTTTCTAAGGTAAGCTTACCTGCATCAATTAGTTTCATAATACCAACGGCAGTTAATGGTTTGGTAACGGATGCAATGCTAAATATGGAGTTTTTAGTGTTCTTTTTGTGATTTTTGGCATCGGCATACCCAAAGCTTTTTCTATAAATGATTTTAGCACCTTGACTGATTAATACATTTCCAGTAAAGCGGTTATACTCCGTGTAACTTTCAAATATTTTGTTGATGGATCTTTTTGCTTTTTTAGTGTCATTTGTTTGACCAAATGAATTAAATCCAAAGGCTAATACAAGTACGACAACTATTAATTTCTTCATTTTTTAACTGTTTTATGATTACTATGAAGCAATAGTAATACATTCACATTGTAGCATAAAATGAATGTGATTGTTGGGCTTTTTAATGCGTCAGAAACACTTCTCGATGTGAAATAATGCTAATTTCACAGCAATGTGTAGTTTGGTCACTTCAAAAGCTTCTTTCGTCCCTTGGGTGGTTCATAAATCAATTAAAACACTATTTTTGATTCTTAAAACAGTTAGAATGAAAAAGTATTTAGAATTAATAATACATGTTTTTATTTGGGGAATTGCGTATTTTTTATTTTTAAACTCTGTTACTACAATTGCTGATTTTAAAAAAGAGGAAGGTCCTTTATGGCTTGCAATATTGTTTGGGATGGTGATGAACCAGGTTATATTCTATGCAACTGCTTTTTTTATTGTTCCTCGTTTTTTACGCCTCAAGAAAATTGGTCTGTTAATTATTATCTTGATAAGTGCCTTTATTCTTATTAATTTAGTTGAAAGTTTTATTGATTACCATTGGTTGGTTGGATTTTTCTCAACAGAAACGGAGTCTTATCTAGCGTATTTTAGATACAATGTCGGAAGTAGTTTTTTTATTCTGTTACTTGGCTTGTCATATGCCTTGATTACATCTTGGTTTCAAAGTGAAAAACTCAAGCGGGTTTTACATGAAGAGAAGCTGACCACAGAGATGGCTTTTTTGAAGGCTCAAATCAATCCTCATTTTTTATTCAATGTACTGAACAGTTTTTACGCGAAAGCCTTAAAAAACAATGTTCCCGAATTGGCAGATGGCATTGCGAAATTAGCAGAATTGATGCGGTATATGGTGTATGAAACGAATGAAGATAGGATTTTGTTAGAAAAAGAAATTCACCATCTTAAAAACTTTATAAAAATTTATCAATTACGAATTGCAGAAAATGATGATGTACATATAAATGTAGTCGCTAAGGGAGATATTCAGACCGCTAAATTAAGTCCAATGTTATTGATTCCATTTGTAGAAAATGCAATTAAACATGGCGTGAACCCTAAGCTTAAATCTGTAATCGATATTTTTATAGAGGTTCAAAATAATTCGTTATATTTTAAAGTAACAAACACTGTTCATAATAATGCGAATGGTATTATGGATTCTTCTTCTGGTTTTGGTCTCGATAATTTAAAAAAGAGGCTCTCAATTCTCTATCCAGGTAACTATTCAATAGAGACAACCGAAAAGGAAGGAGTATTTACCTCTTTGCTACACTTAAAACTTGACTGATACTTATGATAAATTATGTAATTATTGATGATGAGCCTGCTGCAATTGAAGTACTAGAGTTTCATTTGAATAAAATGCCATCTATGGACTTAAAAGCATCTTTTAGAGATCCGTTAGAAGCGCTTGATTATTTGCAGAGTTATAAAGTAGATCTTATTTTTTTAGACATCAATATGCCCGAATTGTCTGGAATAAGTTTATCTAAGTTGTTGAAAAACCCACCGTTAATTATCTTTACAACAGCGTATTCTGAATATGCGTTGGAGAGTTATGAGCTTAAAGCAGTAGATTATCTTTTAAAGCCAATCGAGTTTGATAGACTGCTTCAGTCTGTAATTAAAGTAAAGCAACTGTTGAGCCCGTCTAAATTAGAATTAACCAGTAGCCCAGAAAAAGTGATTGGTAATGCTGAGCAAACCGTTTTTATTAAAAGTGGATCCGAATTTCATCAGGTAGCTATTAAAAATATATTGTATATAGAGAGTGATGGGAATTATGTTACTTTTCATACAACCAATCGTGCGATTTTAGCGCGATATAAGATATCAGAAGTAGTAGAATTATTACCCAACCAGTTTTTTACAAGAGTGCATCGTTCTTATATTGTTGCGCTAAAGCATATTGAAACAGTCAAAAAACACTGTGTTGTTGTGCATGGAAAAGAGCTTCCGGTAAGCAGTAATTATAGAGCGGGGTTTTTAGCAATGATAACTGATTTTAGTAAAGAATAAATATGCTGTTTAAGATTACTACTTAGAAAACCTCTTTGGATTAAGAAAACAAAGAGGTTTGGGGATTTCATAATTTAATTTGGGTGCTAGCCTTTTTTGTCTTTTTGTTCTACTGTATGTTGATTTCCGAAAACAGATTTATCTTCTTCAAGTATCGAATTAGATACGCCGAGCATAAATGCAGTAATAATTACTAGAAATTTTGTTTTTACCCAATATAAAGGACGCTTAGATTTCTCTAAACGTGAGTTGTTTTTTTTCTTATACATGTTAATGATGATAATTAGTGAAATAGGAATGTTATCATTTTTTGCTTTTTAAGCATTTACAAAGAACAAGATGAATGGTTCTATGCGAAGTATAAGCTGGGAACTGAGTTGCTTGAAGTGTTTTTTTTAAGTAAGAAAATATGTTGAATATGTAAGGAAGCAATTTTTAGATACAATTGCTTTTGTAATTGTAACGTTTGTTGAATTTGTTTTTCAAAGGCCTTTTTTTTGTTGATGCTAGGAAAGAAAAAAGCTAAAAAACAGTTGCTAGACAGTGTGTTTTGGTTGAAAGCAACTAGTTTAGTAGTTGTATAACGAACCTTTTTTTTATGAGTAACTTTTGAAGATTGAAAGTATCGAGAAGAATTCTCTTGGGTATTCGCATTAGATTCTGCAACTGAAATCACTAAAACGAGAAGAAAAACAAAAAGGTGTTTAAGTTGCATTCGGAATCTGTTTATATAATAAATATGCTGTTTTTTGTAAAAAAAAACCTCTTTGTGCAAACAAAGAGGTTTTTAAATTATTAAGAGATACTGAAACAAATTCAGTACAACGTTTACTTAACCAATTCGTAACTACGTTTAATAAAGTTGGTCAATTCTTCACCATGTAATAGGTTTTGAGATAATTTTGCTAAATCAAAAGATTGTTTGATTAAACGCTCTTGTTTTTTAGCTGTTTTAGTATTTAAAATCTCACCAACTAAAGGGTGATTTGTATTTACAACCAAGTTGTACATGTCAGGGAAATTACCCATTCCCATCATTCCACCACCACCAGAAGCTTGCATTTCTTTCATTCTACGCATAAATTCTGGTACCGTAATTAAAAATGGAGAAGCAGAAGAATCCATAGATTCTAATTGAACAGTGTACGTTTCTTTTGGTACAGCAGCTTCAATAATTGGCTTTAATGTTTCTTTCTCTTCATCAGTTAATTTAGAAATAACCGTATCGTCTTTCTTAATTAAATTATCAATATGATCAGAATCTACACGTGTAAACTTTAATTTTTCGTTGCTACCTTCTATCTTCTGAATTAAATGTCCAATAATTGGAGAATCTAAGATAAGCACTTCATATCCTTTTGCTTTGGCATCTTGAATATAACTGTGTTGTGCATCTTTATGAGACGTGTACAAAATGATTTGATTCCCATCTTTATCCGTTTGCGCATCTTTTGTTTTTGCAGTTAATTCTTCTAAATTGAAAAAGGTATTGTCTACAGTTGGATATAAGGCGAAGTTTTTCGCCTTGTCAAAGAATTTATCGTCAGATAACATTCCGTATTCAATAATTACTTTGATGTCGTTCCACTTTTGCTCAAAGTCTTCACGATTGTTTTTGTACAAAGAATTTAATTTGTCAGCTACTTTCTTAGTAATGTAACCAGATATTTTCTTTACAGCTCCATCTGCTTGTAAGCCAGAACGAGATACATTTAATGGAATGTCTGGAGAGTCAATAACCCCTTTTAACATCTGCAAGAAGTCTGGTACAATTCCCTCAACATTATCAGTTACAAAAACTTGGTTTTGATACAACTGAATCTTGTCTTTTTGCATATCCATATTTGGACTTAACTTCGGGAAATATAAAATTCCGGTTAAGTTAAAAGGATAATCGACATTTAAATGAATGTGAAATAATGACTCTTCAAATTGCATTGGATACAACTCTCTGTAGAAATTAGTATAATCTTCATCTTCTAATTCAGAAGGCTTTTTTGTCCAAGCCGGAATGGTATTGTTGATGATGTTATCTACATCAATTTGTTTGTGCGGTTCAGTAGTTTCTTTACCGTCTTTATCTGTTGTCGTTTCAGGAGTAAACTCAGGATCGTTTACTTGTTTATTCCCAAATTTAATTGGAACCTGATTGAAACGATTGTATTTGTTTAGTAATTCATTGATTTTGTTGTCCTCTAAGAAATCTAATGAATCTTCAGCAATATGTAAAACAATCTCTGTCCCTCTGTCTGTTTTATCATCTTCAACTAAGGTGTATTCTGGAGAACCATCACAGGTCCATTTTACAGCAGTAGTACCCTCTTTAAAAGATTTGGTAATGATATCGACTTTCTCAGCAACCATAAAAGAAGAGTAAAAACCTAATCCGAAATGACCAATTACACCGGTGTCGTTTTTATCGTCTTTGTATTTTTCTAAAAACTCTTCAGCTCCAGAAAAAGCAATTTGGTTGATGTATTTCTCAACCTCTTCACCTGTCATTCCAAGACCTTGATCTTTTATGGTAAGTGTTTTATTGTCTTTGTCTAAGCTAATTTCAATCTTAGCATCTCCCAATTCTACTTTGGCCTCACCAATAGATATTAAGTGTTTTAATTTTGTCGTTGCATCTGTTCCGTTAGAAATTAATTCACGTAAGAATATTTCGTGATCAGAATACAAGAATTTTTTAATTAACGGGAAAATATTTTCTACCGATACATTAATACTTCCTTTACTCATAAATATATATTTTAATGTTGTTGTTAATTCTCTGAAGTTGTTATAGTCAAAAAAAATACCAAAGAAGTATTTGTGACAAACTGACATAAAAAAAACGCCAAAGAGAATATCATTGGCGAAAGGTTGCCTTGTGAAAACTACTTTAAATTTTCTAATTGTTTCTTTAGTTCAGGGAAAGAAGGAGGTTTTGCTTTAGATTCAATTATATTTCCCTCTTTGTCTAGTAAAATGAATCTGGGTATACCTTCTATATTGAAGAACTTAAAAAAGGCTGAATTCTTTTCGCCAAATAGTTGAAACCCTTTCAAACTTTTTGATTTGATGAAATTGTTCCAATTTTTTGAGGAATCATTCCATGCAATACTAACAAAATTGATTTTTTCGCTAAATTCTTTTTCTAGTTGCTGTAAATGAGGGATTTCCTTAATACAAGGTGAGCACCAAGAAGCCCATACGTCTATGTATAGATATTTTCCTTTAAAATCTTTTAAAGTATATGTTTTTTTATTAAAACCTATAAATTTAAAATCTGGAGAAGGCTTTCCTTTTTCAGTTCTCTTTTTTTGATATAATTTTTTAAACGCTACTTTGTATTTTTTTATGGTTGCAAATTTAAAAAATATCTGATAAAATAATTTAGGGTTTTTTGAATATGAAAACCCATACTCGGCAATATTAACACCTAGTTTATCTGTGATTTTAGGAGCAAATTTTGAGTTCTTTAAATCTTGCATATACTGAATGAAGGCATCAATATTTTTGTTGTTTTTTGCTTTTTGTACCGCTTTATTATTAAAGTATGTATGAACAAGGTCTTTGTAGCCGTATGTTATTAATAACTTAGGGGTGTTAAGGTTTGTTTTCTCAAATGGATTGGGGTAGCTTTTTGAAATGACATACTTTTTATCGTCTGAAAATATTCTTTTTTGTTCGGGGAATTGTGCGAGTCGAATTCCATTTTCAATGTTAATAGCATTTAACTCTAAGTATTTAAATTCGGTGCTTAAAAACCTGTTCTTTAGCTTAAATAAATTCAAATATGATTGATGAACAGAGTCCGTTTGCTTTAAAAATTGTGCTTCATCAAGCATTGCGTAGAAAGAGTAAAATCTTTTTTGTCTTGGGATTTTATTTGTCAATCTGTCTTTGTCTGCTAAATAATTATTTTCTTTTTCGCCTTTTCCTGCATAGTATAATGATGTTTGGAAGTTATTCGCATCAAAACTAATTTCTAAGTTGTCTTGTGGTTTTAAATAAATATGGGCAAAATTTTCTCCATAGCTAAAGAAATAATAACCGTCTTTTACACGTAAATTATTTTTCTTGTTTGATAATTGAATGGTGTCGATCGGTTCCCAATAATTATTTCGTAAAACAATGATATTTGATTTTTTGTTTTTTATACTAAAAGTTAAGCTTGTTTCTTTAGTTTGTGCGTAAAAATTAAATGATAGAATTAGAAGTAATAGCACAACGACATTTTTTTTCATTTAAAACAGGTTAAGTTCGTATGAAGCAAACGGCTAATTTATTTTAATATTTCTTTTTATGTAAAAAAAACGCCAATGAGAATATCATTGGCGAAAGGTTAAGTTTGGTTATAGTTGTTTGAATATTTTTCTAACGACTACCTAGTTGTAAAGATATAAATAAATTAGTAAGTTTGATTGACAAATAAATAGATAGCAAAAAAGACGAATATGATGTATAATTCGAAAATAACAGGTTTAGGATATTACGTTCCAGAAAATGTGGTAACCAATGACGACTTGAAGCAATGGATGGAAACGAGTGATGAATGGATTCAAGAAAGAACAGGAATCAAAGAGCGAAGATGGATAGACCCAAAAACAGGAGATACAACAGCAGTAATGGGAGCGAAAGCATCAAAAATAGCAATTGAACGTGCAGGGTTAACCAAAGACGATATTGATTTTATTGTATTTGCAACCTTAAGTCCAGATATGTATTTTCCTGGTGGTGGCGTTCAAATACAAGAGATGTTAGAGATGCCAACCATTGGAGCATTAGATGTGCGTAATCAATGTTCTGGCTTTATTTATGCCATGTCTGTAGCAGATCAGTTTATAAAAACCGGAATGTATAAAAATATTTTGGTGATAGGAGCGGAGAATCATTCTGGTGGATTGGAAAAATCAACAAGAGGTAGAAACGTTTCTGTAATTTTTGGTGATGGAGCAGGAGCAGCGGTTTTGTCTAGGTCTGAAGAAGCAGGAAAGGGCATTTTATCTTCTCATCTGCATTCTGAAGGGAAACATGCCAAAGAATTAGTGTTAGAAGGACCTTCAACATCGCGTTGGGTACCAGAAATTTTAGAAAATAACGATCCAGATGATGTTTCTTATTATCCATATATGAATGGACAGTTTGTGTTTAAACACGCTATTGGTCGTTTCTCAGAGGCAATTGTAGAAGGATTACAAGCAAATAATTTAGAGAAAGATGATATTGATATGTTAATTCCGCATCAAGCGAATTTGCGTATCGCACAGTTTATTCAACGAAAGTTTCAGTTGCCAGATGATAAGGTATACAATAACATCATGAAATATGGAAATACCACTGCGGCATCGGTAATTATAGCCTTGACAGAAGCCTGGGAGTTAGGTAAAATTAAAGACAATGATTTGGTGGTGTTGGCAGCTTTTGGAAGTGGCTTTACTTGGGGTTCTGTAATTATACGTTGGTAGTGCTCAGTTTTTTTTTTTTTTTTTAACATAAAAAAGCCGATGCAATTGCATCGGCTTTTTATATTCAAATAATCTACTTGGTTAATAATGTTGGTTATATAAAACCGCCACCGCCACGTT
>Ga0209292_1000933_pt1 | contig 37022 bp, 33 predicted proteins | sample GOMGulsemesocosm_2_FD_184634 | JGI IMG/M metagenome (GOLD analysis project Ga0209292, IMG submission 184634) | Methane-oxidizing microbial communities from mesocosms in the Gulf of Mexico - GOM9C Gulf of Mexico (SPAdes) (version 2) | ecosystem: Environmental > Aquatic > Marine > Cold seeps...
CTGGTGGAATGAGTTTTGTATCTGTTTATCTAATTATTTCAGGTTGGTCAATTCTACCACCAAAAGAAATGTTTATATCAGGAGTAGTAGATATTTTACCTACTGTAGCAACAGGTATTGTTATCGCCTATATTTATAGTAGCTAATTTTTAAATCCTTGCCCAAAATAGTTATCTGAACTAAGTAAAAAACTACCTCTAACAATGTGTATAAAATAGGGTGTTTGGTGCTAAACTAAACGTCCTTTTTTTATTTATAAAAACACCAATCCGAAGCATAGGTGCTAATCTACTGCACTACTTTTCATATATTAACACAAACATTAAAAAAGAATGATATGGCAACAGACCAGTACCTATTAGACCGTATGTACAATATTATGTCCGAGAAGAAAATATTATGGATTGAAAAAAAAATGTTCGGTGGAAATTGTTTTATGGTTGATGATAAAATGTGTTTTGGAACCTACAAAGGAGGACTTATGGTGCGTATTGAACCTGATGAAATGGAGGAGTTATTAAAACGAACTGGAGCAAGCCAAATGATTCATGGAGGAAGACCAATGAAAGGGTATCTATTTATCGAACCAGAGGGATATGATACGGAAGCAGATTTGGAATTTTGGATTCAAAAATGCCTAGATTTTAACCCTAAAGCAAAGGCAAGTAAAAAGAAAATATAAAAACATATTCCTTTTTTTACCATAAAGTTACGGTCTATTCTATAACATAGCAACCTCATGCCTTCCTCACCAGCGTCTACTGAACCCAACACATAATCGCCACCACACAACCCATTCAGCCCCTCCCTAACAGCCTCGAAAACACTTCAGAGCATAGTTGTCATAAAAAGAGAAAGCAGCCCGATATGGACTGCCTTTGGTTGTTGTTTTAAGATAAGTTCTTAATAAACATCTATTACTTTTTTATGATATTCTAATATAACTTTATTGTTATACCCTTCATCACAACCACTCATTAAAATATTCCATCCCTTTGCTAAATCCAAAGTAAACTCATTTTCAAAACCATTTCTAATGACTTTCAAATTAATCCCCTCATTTTTATTCAAAAAAACTGACTGTTCTTCTTTTTCTTTTCTATCGTTAATTAAGAGTTTTCCTTTATCTAAGTGTTCGTAATATTCAAAAAAAACATTAGATAACCCCGTTGATTCATTACTTTTCACATTAGTAAAATTTAATACTACTGCTTCTCCATTAATATATACATCAACATTCTCATGGTCGTAACAACTTGAAAGCTCAATAACAAACGACGGTTTATTATTTTTAATTTTTTTATCTAGTGAACTACACCCTGTAACAATCACTAAGGATATTATACTTAATAATACTTTCATCATATTTTCTGTTTTCCTGAGTTAATACTTTTTACCGAATTCAACATTTTGTTAAATTGCCATCTTCTCAATTTTTCTCCACCAACTTGTACACCATGTTTATTCAGAGCTCCACCTTGATGCATTAAATTTTGTTTATGATAATTGTTGTCATATCTTTTGTAAAGAGTCACACCTTTTGATGTCTTACCTAGTACATCTGTTGCTTTTCCAAACTTACCATTTTTCTTTTCTGCGTTTATGTGAGGAAGTCCAGCAGAGTGTACTGTTTCATGAGCAACTGTTTTGCTATCGAAATTTTTGTCCAAATAAACATAATTATCTCCTATTCCAGCTTGACCTAATGCTCTTGTATTTGCCTTTTTAGGATTACCTACAGCAACATCTACATTGTCAACAATCCTATACGCATGGTCAGTAGATGTGAAATCTGATTCTTTTTGAGCTGTACCTATGTTAGCGGTAACATTTACATTAAAATTTTTATCATCAGATTTTATACTACTTGTAATCCCTTTAACTAAACGTTTCCTTAGTTTTTCTAGCTTTTTAGCAGACATACCTTTTGATGTATCGTCCTTTATCTTACCAGTAACCGTGATATTTATACCAGTAATATTACCATTTTTATCTGTCTCCCAAGAAAAGCCAATATCTCTACCATCTGGGTCATTCAATAAGGCTGGGTTATTCGCTGCATAACTATATGGCGTAAGACCTACATAAGTATCAGCATGTGGGTCAAGATTTCCCCAACGTCCAATATCAGCCATGTAATTTCTTGCTCCGTGGTCATACCAATCAAGTCCAAGTTCGTCATTATATTCTTTACCACCAAATCCATACTTATGGTCACGTCCAGTTATAACGTTATTATACCCTTTATGTTTCAGTCCAAAAGGATAGTAGTTACTCTCTTCCATTATTTCCAACTCACCAGAAGTAATATTGATGTTGTCTACTGTGAAGTATGTTTCTGCTGTTGTATGCCTTGATTCAACAGGTATTTCATTATTTTAAAGAACGTGGTGTAAATGTATAAAAGCTACTCTTTTATTACTAACTCTTTTCTTAAATCCTCAATAAAATTATCTATATCTTTAATTAAAAGCATTTCAATATCTTCATTTATATCTTTCTCTTCAGGTTTTATAGCAATGTCCAGACGCTCCTTATATTCTTTAACATCTTCAATTATCTTTTTAAATTCCTTACTATGGAAATTGTATTCAAATAAGTGTTCGTATGCCATTCCAAAAAATAATATCTCATCTAAAAACTCTTTGTAATAATCAAGTGCATTAATTGCTGCTTTTTTTCTATTTTCATAGCTATCAGATTCATCGTTATTATCCGCGTTTTCAAATGCAACAGCAGTTTGCAAAAGTGTCTGAAACTTCAAATAGGCATTAAATTTTATAAGTAACCTACGGAAGGCATCCATTCTCTTCTCTAAAATAAAATAATTGTGCTTCTCTTCTTGTTCTACTTTAATGTGTTTATGTTTTTGTTCTTGTTCCAGAGTGAAATATTTATGTTTCTCTTCTTGTTCTTTTTTAAAGTATTCTAATTTTTCATCAGAATCATTTTTACTTATCTGTAGCGATATATAAGCTAACACAACTAAACTAGCAAAAGCAATCACAGGATTTAATACACCTCCAAAGAAATCTCCAAAAGTTCCCCAAACAGTTGGGTCTGTAGATTCAGGAAACTTACTAAACGCATTATAATATTTTATACAGGGAACACATATTAAACCTACAAATACAAGCAAAAGGATTAGTTTACCAACATTACTTCCTTTTTCTTCAAAGTTTATTTTCTTTTTCATTTCTTTAAATAATTTTGCCCGAAAGTAAATAATCTATATGCATACTACAATCACTATAAAAGGGCATTTTCACATACCCAACAATAGTGACTAACTGTATTAACCTATTAAAAATGTATCATTTATCTTCTCCTTTTAAAATCAACAATAACTTCTGCTAACTTAACAACAGGGAATAACTTTAATATTTTACATATGAATTTTCCAAAGGCATCAAGTCTTAACCTTGTTAATTGTGTCAAGTAAATTATTATAATAAGTAAAAAAGACACGATAAATGTTGTAGTATTCCATTATTCTAAAGGATCTAGGGTAAATGTATAAAACTTGTTTATAACTCTGTGGTATTTAACTTCTAAAAAAACACTGAAACATATAACTTTGAGTTCAGTAAAAACATTTTAGATGAAAACAAAAAGAATCCCTTTAGGACAATTTGCATTTGACAACAAATACTCCGAATTTGACAATGAGGATTTTATTGATGAGATAACTCCTTTAATTGGGAAAATAGTTATTTATTTTAATGTTTTAGAAGAAAGATTAACATCATTTATATGCGAGATAATTAGTGATAGAGCCGATGCTAAAGGGCTAATTATCACCCACGATATGAGTTATTCATCAAAAGTGAATTTTTTAAATAAATATGTAAGTTACACCCAAGTAGTGTTTGATAAAAAAATCCCAACCCATGAAGATTTAATTAAAAACCTAAAGGAATGCTCTAGATTAAGAAATATGGTTGTTCATGCAGAATGGGATACTGTAGATGAAGAAGGATATACATTTGTAAAACTCAGAGTAAATAAAGACGGTATTAATCAAGAATTTACCCAATTTAATACAGACACTCTAATTGATATTTTAAATTTAATTATTGACACCTACAATAGTTTTGATGTATACTCTCCTGAACACTGGAATTTATTTAAAAGTTAACGCAAAAGATGAAACTTATCAATAACATTCTGTAGCTTCTCAATATGCTCAAGCAGTTTAAACATATCATAATTCTTGCCTCAATACTGGTTCAGAGTGTAATAATGTCCTAAAAAAGGAAAATAGATGATAATAGAAGTTCTTTTTAAATTCTTTTTTAAAAATTTGTATGAAAAATATAAAGGCAATCTAAAAGCGAAAGGAGAAAACATTCCTTTATGGGTTATGTTAATAATCTTTGTTTTAGTGGTTAGTCTATTATTCTTTTTGATGAATGAACTAGAATTAATATAATAGAAAAGAGTAATAATAATGAGGCTATTTTACTGATATGTGTTAAGTAAATATTTTTTCTAATCTACTGACATTCATTTTTAAAATTATAAAATGTGAGTTCTGGGTTGTTCACCTAAACGGATGCTTCAAATTAATCAACTCCTGCAAGCTGTCTAAATCCTCTTGTAGATACTTCTCAGTACTCGAAATGAAGCGATGTCCTGCCATATGTTGAGTAACTCTAAGATTGTGTTGTTCGAGCCATAAAGTGATGACAGAAGCCCTAATTTGCTTTAAGTTAACTACCTTTTTATTGTAGGTTTTAAGCTTGGTATTTATTGCTGATACAGTAATACTCAATCGCTTGTTATTAGGTACAAACAAACGGTCGTTATCAACTGATTTAGTAGCTACTATTTCCTCACGTATCTCATTAACATACTCCAGTAATTCAATGACCTGCCAAGATTTAAGCTCTAATGTTCTGGAGTTACTTCGCTTCGTTCCTTTAACGTGTAGTTTCCCTTTGTAAATATCTATATCCTGAACCTGTAACAGCATTAAATCTGTAGTGTTAAGCCCTTGATATACCATAAAGCCAACCATAACCTTGTTCCTCTTAGCAACCAGTCCCTGATACCTCACTTTGATACCTTCAGTCTGGTAGCAGAAATACAAATCCTGTAATTCCTCTTCAGTAAGCAGGTTGTAATTGGTGCTTCTTTTAGCTCCTTTAATATTCAGGTGTTCAATAGGGTTATCAGTTCTGTAGTTATCAAACACTAAATATCTGAAGTAAGCTTTTAGAATTGATATCTTGTGATTTATAGTTCGAGTTGCTAGGTTTTTACTTTGTAGATACTTGATGTATTTCAACACCGCCTTGTAATCAATCTGCTCTGGAGTAGTTCCGTATTTCTTGCACCAATCACCAAACAAATTAACCTCCCTAGAATAACTTTCTATAGTAGATTCACTATACTTCTCTTGCTTCAAATATCCTCTTAACTCCTTCATTATTCATCAATGTTTTTAAGCAGATGTACATAGATTTGAGTGCTTTCTAATGATGTATGTCCGAGAAATGTTTTAATGCTCTCTAAAGGCATTCCAAGCTGTAACAAATGGGTTGCAATGGCGTGTCTCAGGCTATGTAAAGTAACATCTTTGTCTATTATATCGTAGTCCTCAGTAGCTCGTATAATTGCTGTTAATCTATTGGCTAAACTCATACCGGTTAACCTGTTTCCAAGACGACTCAAAAACAAAGCTTCAGTTTTAGAACCCTTACTAAAATGTGGTCTTCCTTCATAAATATAATCCTCAAGTATCAGCAGGTTTCTTTTGTTGATTGGTACAAATCTTTCCTTGTAGTTTTTACCTTTCCTTACGTATATCAATTCCTTGTTAAACATTACGTCTGTTAAGTCAAGATGCACCCCTTCATTTCTTCTAATTCCACAACTGTAAAATATTGTAAGTATTGCTTTATCTCGTAATCTGAAATGCTCTAACTCGTGAGAATATTCACAAGCTTTAAACAGCTTCTTTACTTCAGATTGTGTCAATATGTTGATTCGTTCCTCAGTTGGATTAGATTCTGGCTTTAGATGAATATTAAACCCCTTGCTGTTGTGTTGCTTGAGATATTCATTAAACCTCTTTAGAGCTTGTTGGTGTTTGTTCAAGTAGGATTTACTCAAAGCTCCGTCACGTGTTTCATTTGCTCTTATTTCTAACTGCTTGTAGTAGTTAGTAACTGTTTGAGTTGTTATTTGGTCAATCCTGTTGATGTTATTAGCTTCTAAGTAAAAAAAGAACTCCTGTAGTTGATTAGGAAGCCCATATACAGTAGATTTAGCATATCCCAAAATACTCAACCACTCCTTGAACGATTGTAATAGATGCTTGTAACTACTGTTTTTTAATGTTAGTTTTTTCATACCCCTGTCTATTTTCTAAGTTTTCGTGAACTACTTAGCTAATCGACTGATAATCAATAGTGCTATTAGTCCATTATAGCCTTTGAACTACTGTGAACTGCTCTGAACCACTAAACTGCTTAATGTCGTGTCTAATAGCTCCTGAATAGCCTTGTCAGTGCTGTTGTACTCGTTCATATCTACTACTTTATATTTAAACCCTTTCCTCATATTCCCACTGACTCTACGTACTAGGTTTGTTTGCTGAAGTAGTAGCATATATCGCTTCTGATTGCTTGGATTCATACGTAATCCTGTCCTGATTTCTGAGTTAGTAAATGTTGTTAGATTATTCTCTGCTAAGTAAACTTTCAAAGCCTCAAAGAAGTTTCTACAAGCACTATTCAGGATGTCACTTTTCCTAAGTAATACTTCTTTAATGAGTTCATTAGCCTGCTCAATATCTGATATGGTAGTTTCTATATATTCTTCTCCAGTTGCTTTATCAAACTTGCTCTTACGTTGAAATTGATTGTAGAATGTGATAGCCTCTATTAGCTTTAAGTAATGTGTATTTGTTCTCCGTGGCTTGAATACAGTACTTGGTAATGATAGTGACAATGCAAAAGGATTAATTACTCTAACAGGCTTTAGCATTCTCTGTACATTCTGAAGTAGTAAACTTGCTTCCTGTTGCTTATCTATATCTACTAAGCCAGCAGATAGCCTCCGTTGAAAGTCCATAATTCTAATATCCTGTTCAATACTCTCATCAATCTGTAACAAGAAGCTTCTGTTTGAATTGTCCTCATACACATTCTCCTGAGTAGTACAACATCCAACACTTACTGCACCTTCAACTGTCAGGTGTATTGTTTTAGTAGTTCCTTTAGCATCTTTATGTACAACCGTTTTGGTTATTTTTTTCTTTGTCTGGAGTTCACGAAGCGGATAAAGTACAGATTGCGCACCATCCAAGTCTTCAATCAGGATTAACTTGTGGTCAAGCTCTGTTCTGTTGAAGTAGTAGAATGCATTAGCAGACAATACAGTAATTTCTATTTTATCTTCTTCGGGTATAAGTTCCGATACTTTAGATTGTAGATGTGTCTTTCCTGCTCCAGAACTTCCGAGGCTGATACAATGTAACGGGCTATTTGTTTTTCTTGATGTGAATATCAAATACATCAGTAATCTGTTGGTATACTCACCAATTACTCCAGATTGTCCAATTAACTCATTAGTCTTCTCCAGTAGCTTTTTAGATTTCAGAAACTTTAGTGCTTCTTTCTCTTCAGCAGGGGTTAATTCCTTTGTAATTGCTTTTGGTGTCTCCGATTGCTCCTCAATTTGTTGTAACCTGTATTGTTCCAGTTCAGATATTAGGTTTTGTAATTCTGTTCTGACTGTGATTGTACCTATTTCTAATCGTTCAGCTATTCTCCTAACAAACTTTTCTACTTGAGTATCGTTATAGAGGTCTACATTATGTCTGATTGCTAATACTTCGTTATCAGGTTTGTTAATCTTCAGAGTTACACGTAAACGGTCGAGTGCAATTAGATTAATGCCACCTAATATGTTTATTTGTAGAGATTCTGTGTGATATTGTAGGTTATTGGAGTTTGATGTGTTTAACATAGTTGGAGTAATTTTATTCAAATATAAAACAAAAATAACACAATTTGTGCTTTTTTAAATATTGAAGTAGTTAAGTGATATTTTAATTACTTTTGCTACTATGTCATTCGGGAAGCAATTAAGAACATTACGAAAGAGTAAGAAAATCACACAAGATGGTTTGGCTAAAGCTATAGGCAAACACGTTACTCAAATAAGGCGTTATGAAAGTGATGAATCTGAAGTTCCTGCTACAACTGCATTTGACATTGCTAAACATCTAAACATAAGTATTGAAGAATTAATCCTTGGTGAAGAATACAAGAAAACCCCTTTAGATGAGAGTTTACTAAATAACTTTTTTAAAATAATGGCTCTCCCAAGTAATAAAAAAAGGTCAGTTTTAGACATTATTGAAGCTTACGTCAATCAAAATACAAAATAAACAATACGAATTGTGTTATTTTAATTATCTTAGTGTCATAATTAGGGTTGCTTAATTGATACACCACATAAACCTTATAAATCCTAACCTATCATTGTATCAATTTCAAGTGTACCCATAAAATGATACACTATGAAAGCGCATTACATCAGAGTTTCTACAGTTGAACAAAATACCCAACGCCAAACACAAATTAATGGAGCTAAACAATACCTCGATAAAATATCAGGAACGATTCCATTATTTGAACGCCCACAAGGTAAAAAGCTATTTAGTGATATTGAATTAGGGGAAATATCAGAAGTATACGTGCATTCAATTGATAGATTAGGCAGAAATACACTTGATATACTTTCAACTATTAACTACTTAAATGATAAAGGTGTTTGCTTGGTATCTGAAAAAGAGGGCATCCGAACTTTAATTGACGGCAAAGAAAATTTAACATCTAAACTTATAGTAAATATCTTAGCCACACTTTCCGAATTTGAAAATAATATTCGAAGAGAAAGACAGCTTGAAGGTATTGCTATTGCTAAGTTAAAAGGTGTTTACACTGGGCGTACACGAGGAACTAAATTAAGTAATGATAAGTTTCTGGAGAAACACAAAAGTGTATTAAATGAGCTTAATAACGGTGAAAGTATTAGGCGTGTTGCAAGACTTTGTAATGTAAGCACTGGTACTGTTCAAAAGGTTAAGGAATTAGCGTTGTTAGTGTAGTTTATATGATTAATTGAAAATAGAGTAGAAGCAAAAATAGGGGGATTGGCTTTACAGTATACATCTAGGGCTACTAATTCCTTATAGCGTTTTTGATCAATACTACTTCCGCCATTTTCTCTACACCTATATATCTTGGCGGTGGCGGCGGTCTATAAAAAAAACAACCAATACAATTAAGTACTGGTTGCTATACAGGTTAATATGTAAACTTCAACTTATGAAGGATCGTTTTCTTCTTGGTTATCATTTACATCAGGTTTAAAAATATAATTACCTAGTGAGGGTTTTTCAAGTGTACCTTTCTCTACAAGTGTTCTAAGTTTTCTAGATACATCCCTATCCGAAAAGCCATAATTATCCATGAAATAATTATTTATTTCAGAAGTTGATAATGTAGTATTTGGTTTACTCTTGAAGAAATCAACATATAACTCTTGTTTACGATCTGTTTTAGACCCTTCATAAGGGTTTTTATATAAATCAAATTTAATTGCTATATCTCCTCTTTCGATCCAACCATCTTCTTTAATTTCATAAGTGTAAGCTGTAATGTCATCACGGTTAATATATTTATTATGTAGCATACAACCATAACTTACTCCATAAGGGCTATTAGCTAAACCAAACGCATAATCAAATTCCTGAAGAATAACCCTACTACCTGCGATACTGTTCTGATCTATAGGCTTGTCATTTCCCTTAGTGTTATGATGTACAACTATAATCGTTCTACCAGCTTTTTTAAGTTTTTGTAGTTTCTGAACGAAAGCCTGTGCTACACTACTTTTTTCAATTTCTCCAACTAACATATGAGTTAAACTATCAATTACAATAACTTCTGCTCTACTTTCAGTGATTATATTCTCTAATAAACCCCAATCCTTATCTGTATTTAAAAATGATGGAAAGTTATCATCTACAGAATAGTAATTTTCCTCAAATAATTCCAACTCATCAGGAGTAAGTTTTTCTACTTGTTTAGCATTTCTTTCTCCAAAGGTTGCTTCAGTCTCTTCTAAATTTACAAATAAAACTTTTCGAGGTTTACCATCCATAGGAAACCCAAAATAGCTATCTCTACCTACTGCAATACTCATTGCTAAGTTTTCAGTAAACCTAGTTTTTCCTGTTTTTGCAACTCCTGTAATCAATCCTGTAGACCCCTCTGGAATACCTTTCCATAGATATTTCCTAGGAGGTTTACTCTTTACTCTTTTAATAATATCAATGCCTTTTACAGGCTTGTTTTTCTCTTGCATCTGCTTTTTCTTTTTTATAATTTGTCCAATACTCATCGGGTTGAACTTATCAAATAATTGATGAGTCCATCATAAATTACACTGTTTAAGTAACAATGATAATTTTATAACGCCGTAAAAATGATTTTGCTGATTTTTCTTGAGTCCTCTAGATTTCTGGAAAGTTTTCCTTGAGTCTTCCACAAAATTATGACTTAATTATTGATAAAAAAAGATTTACCTAAGTAAGATATCAACTTTTTTGAGGAGTAAAAATTGTTGATAAAATCAATTCAATTTAATGAGTTAAGGTAACTACCGCCGCCGCCAATTAAAATAAAAGCATTATATAGTGGCGGTGATTATCCAAGCCAATTCTAATTAAAAACTTCCTCTTGAAACTTGTCCAGATGATACTTGATTCTTGAAATAGCTATGATATATAATACCCTGCTGATACTGCCTATCATCAAAGTTGCATATAGTACCGTTTACGGATAGACTCCTGTAAATTGACTTTCTCTTAAACCCAGAAAATAAGTGTTTTTGTGTAATAATTGGTGCCCTAATACCCAATTTTATGAAGAATGGGAGTGATTGTTGGGGTTATATTGCGTGTCCGAAAAAAATTAAATTAAAAAAATAATTCCCAAAACCTGCTCGTATTAACCTACCTCGTACTCCTAATCGAAATGTATAACTTGTTTGCTGAAGTTAGGTTTCCTTTCTTCACAGGTAGCTTTATAATGGAGCTGTTCAATACCCCGAATACTTTTCCTCTACTAAATTTTTATCTGGTAACGGCAATTAATAAATAGCATAAATGAACGTGTAATTATAACAACAAAAAAGCCCCGTTATGGAACTCCTTAGATGGGATTAGTTATAAATGGGAATTGTGTTCATGTAGTAGAAACAAGGGGACTAGGCATGCTTATATTACTTATCCTTTGACTCTTCTTTGTGTCCGTCGAAGTTAAACTCTGTAAGCCCATATTTATCTGATAATACTACTACATCATTATAAAATGTTATTGATTGCTTAAAGTTTCTAATTTCCATACCGTTGTTTTCATTCCTGATAAATGAATTCGGGAATTCATAGGTAACTAGTTTCTGACTCAATCCGTTGTAGAATTTAACTGTTATCGCATCACCTTGAATTACAACAATTTTTGAAACAGATACTTCCTTACGAGTAAATCCTACTTTACCTTCCCAATAGCATTCTTTAAATTCTTTTTCTTGTTGTTTGGCACACTCTGGGTCTCCTGTACAATCGTTATAATTTCTACTTATATGAACATGTGCTTGTTCAGCTATTTCAAATGTATCTACAAGTTCATTTTGAGCGGATATAGATAAGCTGAATATTAATGCGATTAGTAGTGCTGTATTTTTCATAAAAGATGTTTTTGTAAATATAATTAAAATAGCGCATACATGCGTTAATAGAGTATGTAAAATATGATGACTTTTATTTTGTGATAAAAGTTAAAAATACAGAGTATATAAAGGCATTTGGGAAGAATCTTAAAAAGCACAGAAATCTTGTTGGTTTATCACAAGAAAACTTAGCAATAGATGCAGATATACCTATTTCTCAAGTAGGTAGAATTGAGCGTGGAGAAGTGAATACAACAATTTCTACTGCTTATGTATTAGCCAAAGCACTTAAAATTGAAGTGTTTGAATTATTTAAGTTTGATTAATGAGTAAAAAAGAGAAACGATTATCAGACTATGATAACTCTGGAACACTTGGAGTTACTGAAATGTTTGGAGCAATCACATATATGCTTCTTGGTGGATTAAAGAAAAGCTATGAACATTATTATCAAGTAAAGTATCAGAAGAGAAATACTCTTGTGGGTTATTTCATGTCAATTATTCTTGTTGGGCTTTTATCCTATGTTATGTTCTTGATTCTAATAGATTAAACACAACCACACCACCCATTCAGCCCCATCCTAACAGCCTCAAAACACCATCAGATGATAGTTGTCATAAATAAGAAAAGACAGCCCGTGAAGACTGCCTTTGGTTGTTGTTTAGGTTGAATTGTAAGGTTAAAATGGAATAACTTCAAAATGCCCTAAAAGATACATTATTAAGGTGATTGCTATTAACCCTATCATTTCGTTAGTTATTTTAATAAACTTCCTTTTTAAGAACAGACTTACTAAAAGTAAAATTTGGATAAAAAGTGCTGGGATAAATATAACTTTCTCATACTTTTGGCTAGATGCACTAGCTCCAATACCAAAAAAATAAAAGGCTATAAATACGGTAGATACCCTAAGTATTATAAAGGTAACTAAGTTAACTAATACTAATATTATTAATCTCTTCATTTTATTTTTCTTTATAAGTGAATTTAATTCCTTGAGCTTCTAAGGCTTTTTTAAATTTATCAATAGCAGCTGCATTTGCACCACCACTACTTGAAAATGCATCAACAAAGCTTTTTAATTCATTTTTAAATGATGCATTACCGTGAGAGCTAAATATATTTCCAGGATTTGAATGAACATTATCAGCGCCTTTAATATCATTTCCAGATAAACCATCAGAACGATGACTTATTCCAAATGTTTCAACCCCTTTAGCTGCGGAAAATTCATCAGATTGATGTGGTGCTAAATTAAGAGAAAATTCAATTACATTATTAGCATCAGCGAATAATGTAGAGTTTTTCTTTATCAATGTTAATAATTTTTCTGTATAACCAACACCAAATGCTGCTCCTCTACTATGAGTATAAATTTGAATTTTTTCAGTTATCTTCCCAGTCTTTGGGTCTTTTTCTAACTTATCTATAATTGATTGAAAATCTCTACTGGCTGCTGCACTTCCAGCTGTTTTCCTATTTTTTGAAGACGATGGGCCATTTTTACCATCTTTGTTAGGTGTAACTAGGTTCCCTCTTTGAGACCTAAAATACACATCGTAACCTCTATCTCCATCAACATAATGAAACTGACCACCAGGGTTAGCAATACCAGAGCCCTTTATTGTTTCTATTATTTCAGAAGCCCAATACTTTTCACTTCCTCTTTCATCATCTGAACTAACTCTTCCATTAATTAAAATAGGAAGTTCTCCATCTAAATCTAAATAAACAATCGGACAATTAAGAGCATAAACATAAGGAGATGAACTTTCTAATAAATCTGAAGCTGGGTCTAAATTCATCCATCGACCTAAACTAACATCATAATTTCTAGCTCCAAAATCTAACCAATCCAGCCCTAGTTCAGAATTCTCTTCCATACCACCAAATCCATAAGGATGGTCACGTCCAGTAATCACATTATTATACCCTTTATGTTTCAGTCCAAATGGATAGTAGTTACTCTCTTCCATTATTTCCAACTCACCAGAAGTAATATTGATGTTGTCTACTGTGAAGTATGTTTCTGTTCCTATTTGGCTATTTCCTTTTTGTATGAAAATTTTAACTTGCGTAGTACTAGGGTCTGTAGTAGTATATACAGTGCTGAAATGTCCAGTTTGTATAGCTCCATCATACACCCAAGTTAAACCTTGGTTGTTAGCATCTTTTTCTTGTATTATAAGATAGACATTATTTGTATCACTCCCAGTATCAACATCTAAATCTATGGTAAGTTTTTGATTTGCACCATTTACCCCCATGTACTCTTTATATGTAGTAACTGTATTTTCTGTAGAGCTAACTTTAAGTCTTTCATTTGCTGGTGTAATAGTACCTGCTGAATATTGACTCCATCCATTTGTTACATTACCTGTAAAGTCACTATCATCCAATACCTCATATTCTCCAGTTTGATCTCTGTATGACAACCTAATATTCCCTAAATGATCTTTAAACTGATAGATGTATTGAAAAGGTCTACTTGTATTACTAGTAGGCTCTACATACCCTTCAGGGTGGTTAAAGAATTGTAATGCTGTATTATCAATTGAAACACCTTCATACACATAATTTCCTGCATATTGAGTCGTTTTTTCAGGAACCGTTGTTGTATTTTGAGTAACTACATTCTTAGATAACTTAACTCCTGTTGCATCATAAACATAGTTAATAGTTCCACCTGTATTTCCGTTTGCATCTGCTACAGCATATATAAACTGAACTGACTCTGGAAGATTTAAATGATTATAACTAATAGAAGTAATTTCTTTATTCTGGTCTTTCACCATATTACCATTAGCATCATAGGTATAATCGGGATCCGTATTGGTTCCATCCTTAAAACCTTCTGTATTGGTGCTAATTAAATCTGTTACTTTTGTTAATTGATTTCCATCATATACATAATCTAAATCATCTATAGCTTCAGTAAGATTATTTCTATTTAAGTTCAGGATATTTCCATTCTTATCATAATTCACTCCAGATAAATCAAACATCATATCGGTAGCTAGTAAGCTTCCTTTTCTTGTATGTGCCTCATTAATTCTGTTCAACCCATCATAAGTATATGCATAACTTTTTTGTTCTCCATCATTAGCTGTATTCCAAATGGTTTGTGAAATATTACCATTATACAATTTAGAAGTATTTGTTGGAATTGTATTCCAATCACCTTCTACAGTATTGTAGTTTAACTTAAAACTAAATAGGTCATTATTTAAGTTAGCGACATCATTTATCTGCTTTAACCAACCTCTAACATTGTATTTATAATCAACTGTTTGTAATGGATTTGACCTTGAGTTACCAACATCTTTCTTAACTAATTGCCCTAATGCATCATATTCATTACTTACTATAGTTTCCCAACCACCATCGTTAATTAATTGTTTTTGCGTAACTAATCTATTTTGATGGTCATATGTAAAACCATCCACAACAGTAATTGTTGCCTTTCCTTCTTTTATATGTTCGCTTTGAGTAGCAGTTAGATTACCTACAAAATCAAGTTCATTTAAAATATAATCGGTCGTTTTTAAATAACCATTTTCTGATGCTATAAATAAAGGGCGTGCTTTTTTGTCATAATACGTAGCTGAAAATATCCAATCATCAGTACCAAGCACTCTAACTTTACTTGCTGTTGCTAAAGTTTTAAAATATTTTGCATCATGAATAACATATTGATCATCACCTCCATCTAAAATTTTATAAGGACTAGAACTTGGTATTCTTGACCCAAATTTTATTCCAACCTCTTTAGTGTAACTATCATAATAATTTACTGTTAGTACATCATCTCCTACAATTGGATAAGATACATTTGTGTATTCAAAATGTGTATCACTTCCTAAAGAATATTTACCTACTCGAGTTTCATTTAAGACAGCATGAGCATCTAAATTTGTTTGTAATTCACGTCTTAATAATGTTCCTGTAGCGTTGGTTGGTGATGTATAACTTTTTTTACCAGTATAGGTTACACGACCAAAAGCATCATACTTAGTAAATAACCAGTTGTTTGTAGTAGCTAAATTAGCATCTTGAGTTAACCTTGGTCTATCTAACTTATCATATATAATATACTCCCATCCTTTTTGAGGTATTTTCTTTTCTACTAGCCTGTTTCTATAGTCATATTTGTATTGGTAACATAAATCATCAATAACATCTTCATGAATTTTATACTCCTCTAATTCAACTGTAAATGTTCCGTTTAAAGAACTTACTAATGTTGGTGTTCCTCCCCATTGTGCTGCTGTATAAAATACAGTTAAGTACCCATTAGCAATGGTAAAATTATATCCGTTTAATGTAGCTTCTGTGTTAAAATTAACATCGGGAACTACTCCTGATAATTGGTAAATTGCACCAGATTTTAACGGTGTTGGAGATGAAAACTGTGCATTTACATTTAATGTTAATGTTGTTCCAGTTAAAGAAATAATAGTTGCTCCAACCCCAGATGGAGAACTCTTTCCGCCAGCAGGAACGAAACTTCCTGCCAGAATAGGATTACTAAAATCATTATATAAATTTTGAGTCACCACTATATCAGCCCCTTTTGGGGACAACACATAGGTTAGGTTACCAAACTTATCATATGCATATTGAGTATCATGTGCTATTGCTGTATTACTAGCATTTAATGAATATGTACGTTTTAAAATAACTCTCCCTAGTTTATCCTTAAACTCTTCAGTAGTTCTATTTAATCCATCTGTAATTACCCAGTTCTCATCTTTAGTGATGGTTTTGTACAATTCATTAGGATTATAATTACCATGTAACACTAATTCTGGTGCTTCAGTATTGTTCGGATCTGGAAAACTTACTCCATAGTTTCTTACTTCATCAATAATATTAGTTTGATAATCGAACTTTACCGTATGTCCTGAAGTTAAACTCCAATCTTCTCCTGGTGCTCCTTGTTGTAGTACCTTGTTTAGTGGTGATGCTTCATATTCTATCTCACTAAAAGGATTAGGTACAATTGAATTTATTTCTGTAGGGTAATTTGTTTGGTAATAATTATTTGTGCTTGTTAAAGCATCAGTCCTATAGTCCAATGAACCTGCTCCAATAGTAGCATATGGCAAATGCGTTTTTACTTGCCTTCCAATAGCATCGTATTCTATATGACTAACAATATCATTAGCGCTTACATTATCAATTATATTTGATACTGTCCACTCTTCTCCTGACGTTTTTTGTAACAAAGGTTTGTGAAAATATTGTCTCGATGAAATGTCTGTACAGTAATATAAATAATTTCTGAAATAACTGGTGGTACTTGTTGGTTTCCATTTATAGTCTGTACCATCAAATACTTTAGTTCCATTAATATCATAAACACCACTTTCTCCTGAATTTACCCCAATATAGGTATGTGGATGCACAATACCTACTAATAAATACCAAGTATCAACTTGCGGTAATTTCCCGTACCAAAAGTATGGGTTTACATTTGGAGTATCGTCTAAATTATTAACATATTGAGTACCATGATAAGTGTAACCATTTGTAATATCTCCAGTACGTTTTACCCATGTAGTATAACGATATGTTTGTGTGTTATCTACTGCAAATTGATCGGTATTCCAACCTCCATCAGCATCACTTGTAACATCATTTCCACAACGCCATAATAAATCAGTATCTCCAAAAGGTGTTTGCCCTTCTTCTATTAAGTTTTCAGAGTCTAGTCCTATTTTATTGAAAAAACCTGTTGTTAAGTTCCCTGATTTCCAATCGTATGTCAATTCATTAATAGGTGCTTTTACTCCTCCTGCTTTATAAGCATTCGTTTGCATTGGTCTTCCCAATCCATCATAATAGGTAACTTGTTCTATTTTATCAGCTTCAGAAACTCCTACAGTTGTTTGAATTGCTTTTTTATATGTTGTTGATTTAACATAGTTCTGGTCTGTACTCTGTCCTAATACTATAATAGGAAGCACCAATATTAGTGTATATAATAACTTTTTCATCTTCCTAATTAGTTTTGAGGCCTGTAAACGTACTCGTTTTTACTTAATATATTTCCTTCGGCATCTTTAACATATTTGAGACGTTGATATTCATCATAAAAGTATGTTGTTGTGTATCCACGAGGATCTGTTATGGTACTTAATAAATTTAAAGGACCTGTATAAGTGTATGTAGTTACTTGTGCATTTGGCAAATCAGTTCTTAAATCTCCAGTAACAGCTTGAACTTCAGGTAAACTCGTATTTATAATTTTCGCTAATGGTTTACGGTGTGTAGTAGCCCACATGTACACTACTTTTGTTCCATCTGCTTTGGAAAGTTCTAATGGATTTCCTTGAGTATCATATTTATGATATACTACTCGTTCTTCAAAATCTGAGCTGTTTTTAGAGGATAAAACTGATTTTAATACTGTTAAATTGTTTTCCTCTTTGTATAAACTACGTTGAGCACTTAACATTATTTCTGGATTATCTCCAATCCTTTCATAACTTTCTACTTGAATAGGGGTTCTTATGTTTGCTAATCGTAAGTTGTTTATTGCTTCTTCTTCTTCGGTGGTTAGAATCGGTTCTAAATTTACAGCATTTGCATTTTGTCCAGGATAATATTTTTTTACTATTTGTTTTATTCCATTATTACCTGTACTTGTAGTTTTTATTGGTAAATTAGGTATGATTCCATATTCATAATCTATAGTCGTAATTACTTTTTTTACTGAATTTTCATCAGCTCCAATGGCTAATGGTTCTATATAGTTAATAATCGTTTTACTAGTTTGTTCTTGCCTATAGGACTTGATGTTATAAAATGAAATATGTAAATTCCCTATTGTTCGTGACATACAATCATCATAAGCCCATTGACCTACCATATTAGGCACATAATTTACTACACTTTCCTGCCAAGTGTAATTCTCTTTTTTTATAGAAAATAGATTGCCTCCTTTATTGACATAATCAATTTTTTCAGTCAACTTAGCATCTAGAACTCCTGTATTATCACTATATTTATTTTTACGATACCCTAGGTCAGGTTCAGTAAAAAGAGAAGCTATATTGTCCTGACTAATAGCAAAATGTTTTTGAGTACCTCCTTTTTCAAAAAGATCTCCCCCATAACTCGTTGTTACATATTTGTAAACTGCTGAATGATCTGTTGAAGGAGACATAGTTAGTTGATTTACAGAGGTTTGATGACCTCTTACCCAGTATTGAAGAGCACAAGAGCTAATATCACCACCACTAGGACCTGAAACATAACAAGGGGAAGTTGTTGTGGTTGTATATGAATAATCTGGAATTGGTAATCTTATTTTACTTTCATCACTAATCTTATTAATATTTTCTGTTTTTTTATAATAAAAACGCTTGATGTTTTCTGGCTTTCCTTCCTTTGTGTAATCCGTAATTCGTTTTATTCTAATACCACCTGCATCGTCAGAAGTATATCCATTTTTATTGTATGCAAAACTAGCGAAGCCTTCTGCACCAGGTATATCCGTATCAACTCCCATAACGGAACCACTATTTCGCATATATAAAGCCGCTATGTATTCATGTCCTGCTTCTAAATGATACTCTACAGGATCTAATGGACAACATACATTTCTAGAGACTTCTTCAAAAACTTCTCCAGTAGTAATATCTTTTAATTGAAAAACAATAAATTTCCGATGTTGTGGATCTATCGGTGAGCCTCCAAAAAACACTTGAATATCTTGAGCTACTTCTACCCCAAAAGATTGATTAAATGCTGGTGTGATAGGCGGAAAATACGTTTCTATTGTTTCAGGTAATAATAAAAAAGGATGGCTAGGTACAAAAGAAGTCTCGTGATTTTCATAAAAATAAAACCCCTCAAAATGATTGTGATAAATATTTTGAGTATAAATCCCTCCAAAATCATATGGTCTAACGTCTGTATTCACTCTTAAGGATACTCTTGCATCATTTATTAATCCCATTGCTTGATCTGCTTCATATTCAAAAAATGTATGTCCACCTGTAGGGTAAATTATTTTTTGAAGCACCCCTATAGAAGCCATTTCAAAATTAGAATGTTTACTTGCTAACCCTTGGTTTATTTGAAATGTAGATCCATGGGTTTTAGGTATATAAGTTGTATTTTGTGCTGCATTATAATACCCTAAATCATCTTGATCAAACGAAAAACGATAAGGTATCAACTCTGGAATAATAGAGAATTCATTTACTTCTGGATCAGGTATTTTATACTCTAATTTATATAATTGATCATCTGTTTCGTTTGGATAATCTAATAAAACTTCTTCTAAAAAATATTTGTCATAATCTACTGTTCCTTGCGGAAAAAGATAGTCTAATCGTGCAGTAAACAGCTCATTATTACCCTCCGAAATGACAATATCATCTAATTTATCTTTAAAAACAGCGTAATTTATTTGATTATTATTTTCGTTATTACTGCTAGTAATAAAACTGATATCAATAGATGATGTGTTAGACGTTATTTTTTTCAATAACCTCCCAGAACCAATCCTGTTTCTGTAATAGTCATAAAAACTAGGTGGTGGCATTGATTCGTCTATAAAGCCCTCTTCCTCACTTAAGTTAGGGCAAGCAGAATGACTCAAAGGATAACAAGGATCTGTTTCATCACCATTTCCTCCAGTAACGCATAACGTTTCATAATTGGTTGCTACTAATTTAGAGATCGTTTGTGATTTTTGCATAATATAATCTTGCACTCCTATTCCATCATATTCAAAATAAATCTCATCTCCATACGGATGTACTATTTTAGTTATATAATATGCTGTTGTACCCTGTTTAGAGGTTTGACCTGCTGAAGGACCTAAATGCCCATTATATGTAAATGAATTCTCTATAGCATTACTACCTCCAAAATAATACTTTATACCTCGTGCATCTGTAATTAAAAATTTCTCATTATTAGCTAATACTGTTAATAAATTATTGTTACTAGTAATTTCGTCATTATAATCACTAACAGCTACATTATCACTACTATCTAAAATATTTATTCTTAAGTTATTGGTGTTATTTGTTAAAATTGGTTCTCCTAATTCATTTAAATAAAAACTGCCAGACCCTCCTGTAAATGAAAATGTAAAAATATCAACTCCCTCATCTTTTAAGTTGTATCCTGGTTTGAAATAAAGTGCTACTGTTTCTGAATCTTGCGATCCATCAGTCAAATTCATTGCAGCAAGATCTTCAGCTTTTAAAAAACTTCTTTGTGTTGGGTCTTCATAATCTGGTAAGTCTTTTATATTACGAGTAATAACGCCTCCAGCTTGTAGTGTCCAATGTATTCCTGTCCAAGTTGTCATCTGGTCAACTTTTACTCCATTTGCCATATAACTTAACCCAATAGGTAACGATAAATGCCCCGCTTTATAATTATAAATTGGTATGGATACATTTACCTTTCCACTGGATTCATTAACAGGAACATCTCCATATTTAGTCATCTGATAAGCTTGAGGTGACGCTTGTGAAAATTCAGGTAAATTATTCCTTTCTTGTGCAAAGAAACTTACACTAAAAAATAGTGCTAATAAAAATATGTTCTTCATAAAATTTAGTTTGGGGACTATAAATAATGTTTTAAGCTAGCAAAATTACAATATAGAATGGACTTTTATTTAATCAATATTTGGTATTTTTAACATCATTAAATATGATGACAACAAGGCTTTGGTAAAATACTTTTATAACCTTTCAGTTTCATAATAGGTTAGCAAAACCTTAATTATCAATATGGTATATCGCTATGCTTTAAACTATTTTTTAATTATTTCACAAAAAATAATGAGATTACTTTGAAAACACGTCGTTTATCGTTAATTTGTGCCATTCACCCCTTAATCCACCAAACTTCCATTGAAAAAATATATTTATTATATAGCTGTAACCGTTATAGTCGTTTTGAGTAGTTTTATGTTGAGTGATAAAGCTGCCCCTATAACTAAGGAAGAGTTCCCTAAAGTAACTGAAGCATTAATAGAGGTGCAAAAACCGATTTTAACGGAACGATTTTCTGAGAGGGAAACACAAAAGGTTAGGCATAAACTGGATTTGCTATTACAGCGTATTAACAAAAGACAGGATTTTCATGGATCATTATTAGTAGCGAAAAACGGAAAAATAGTATATAATAATCAGGTTGGGTATAAAGATTTCAGAAAGAAGGAACTACTAGATGAAAAATCGGCATTTCAGTTAGCATCAGTAAGTAAACAATTTACAGCTGCTGCTATTATGATTTTATATGAAAGGAATCAGCTTAAACTTACTGATACTGTAAACACTTATTTCCCTGACTTTCCCTATAAGGATGTAACTATTAAAAACCTGCTAAATCATACTGCTGGATTACCAAAATATTTTTGGGTTGCTGAACATAAATGGAAAAAAGAAAAGGCGCCTAATAATAGTGAAATGATGGGCTTGTTAGAAACAAGTAAGGTGCAGCGGTATTTTAGACCAGGACGTAATTTTGATTACTCTAATACAGGTTATTTTGTATTAGCTTCTATTATCGAAAAAGTTTCTGGCACTTCTTTTAGCGCTTTTGTAAAAAAGAACATTTTTGATCCGCTAGAAATGAAAAACTCTTATGTATACAGTTTTGAAAATGATAGTATAAAAGTAAATCAATTAGATGGATATAGACTGTATAGAGGTTGGCGGCATCTGAAAATTAATAGTACCGTAAATGATGCTATTGTAGGGGATAAAAATGTTTATTCCACCTGTGAAGATTTGTTTAAATGGGCTGTTGGATTAAATAATGAAAAATTACTTTCTAAAGAGTCTTTAGCGCTTATGTATGCTATGGGAGAAACGGTGTACGGTAAAAAAGTACCCTATGGGTTTGGGTTTAGAATAAAACCTAATGAGCAAAACACTATTTACCATCATGGTAAATGGAATGGTTTTAGAACTGGGCTTACGCAATACAAAGAAGATGATTTGGTGGTTATTGTTTTAGAACATACCAGTTATGAAGGAATAGCTTCCTTAAACAAAAAAGTAAAGAAGATTGTTGCTGATAATTTCAACTATTAAATTTATGACAAAAAGCCTAATAGTAATATTAAGTTTTTTTGTATTCTATTAGATTCCTATTAACTCAAAGATTAATGTTAAATTTGAGTAATACGTAGAAACAACAAAATGCCAATACAGAATATACCTGAGTTATATCTAGAAAAAACTATTGATAATACTGATTTGTTTATTTATGATTTTAAAATGACCGAAGATGTTATTAAAACAAAGGTCAATTTAAATATGCATATGTTCAGTTTTCTACAGGAAGGGAAAAAACAAGTTCACTTTTCCGATGTTGCTATAGCAGTTAATAATGAGCAATCTTTATTATTAAAAAAAGGAAACTGTCTATGGACTGAGTTGTTGGATAAAGAGTCAGTTTATTTTTGTAAACTGCTATTCTTTTCAGATAAAAAACTTAAAGAATTTCTTGAAAAACATACTACAGAAGTGTCATCTAATAATGAAGTATCATATTTCGCTATACAAAATGATACGTTTATTACGTCTTATTTAAATTCATTAGCCACTATAAGTTCTGCACCTTCAGTTTTTATGGAAAGTTTATTATCTGTTAAATTTGAAGAGTTGTTATTGTATTTACTTAATAAGTATGGTATAGATTTTCAATCCTATTTATATTCGTTAATAGCTAAAAAAACTTCTGAGTTTCAAAAAACTATCGAGAAGAATATTTATACCAGTCTTACTTTAGAAGAAATTTCATTTTTGTGTAATATGAGTTTATCAACATTCAAACGTCATTTTATAGGTGAATATAAAGTTTCACCAGGAAAGTGGCTACGTGATAAACGTTTATTAAGAGCAAAAGAAGTACTAGAGGAAGGAAATTTAAAATCATCAGATATTTATTTTGAGCTGGGATATAATAACCTTTCAAATTTCAGTGCTGCGTTTAAGAATAAATTCGGAATAAATCCAAAAGATATTTAAACCATTATATCTTACACGATATAAAAAAGCGTAATTAAATTAAGTGACCTTTTTTCATAAGTAAGTGACCTTTTTTAGTAAACAAGTTCATTCATTCTGATGGTATCTTTGCAGTGTTAAAAACAATAAACTAAATAATATGAATATTACATTAGCACAAGCAGAAAAAATGATAGCAGTAGCAAAAGAAAAGTCTACCGCAATCGATACAAAAATGAACATTGCAATTGTTGATTCAGGAGCAAATTTAATAGCTTTCTCACGTATGGATGATGCATGGTTAGGGTCATTAGATATTTCAATTAAAAAAGCAAAAACAGCACGTTATTTTGATATGAACACAGGGATTATAGGAGAATTGTCTCAGCCAGGTGGACCATTATTCAACATTGAGCATTCTAATAACGGATTAATTACTTTCCCTGGTGGAGTTCCAGTAAAAGATGCTAATGGCAACGTTATTGGTGCTATTGGAGTAAGTGGAAGTTCAGTAGAGAATGATCATACAGTTGCAGAAGCAGGTGCTTTAGCGATCTAAAAAGTAAAAGGATATATTGTAAGAGGCTGCTTAAATTTAAGGAGCCTCTTTTGCATTTTACACGATATTAATTGCTTTAAATAATAATGCTAAATTTGAGAGATGAAAATTATAAAAGCAAATACTACAGATGGGAACGTATTAACTGCGCTAACCCTTGAATCAAAAGCGCATTGGGGGTATACTGTTGATCAAATTGAAAATTGGACAGATGATTTAACCATTAACGCTACTTATATTGATAAAAATCAGGTGTACAAATTAGTTAACGATGATAAATTAGTTGGTTTTTATGCCTTCCTTCCGGAATCGAACACAAAAGTAGAATTAAACTTTATGTTTGTTGATTCAGCATATATTGGTAAAGGATATGGGAAAATATTGATGAACGATTTCTTAGAACGAGTAAAAGCACTCCAGTATAAAACGGTAACATTAATTGCTGATTCAAACGCAGAGTTATTTTATAAAAGAGCAGGATTTAATGTACTAGAAAAATTGGAAAGCTTAGTTGAAGGGCGTTTTTTACCCGTAATGGAAAAGGAAATAATATAATTTAAAATTGATATAATATGTCAGGAGAAAAAAATATAGCAACATTAATACAAGGGATGACTCCAAAACTAAATTCTGGAGAATATGTGTTTTGTACTGTAGCAGACATAAATAGCATAAATAGAACAGATACCATATGTGAGTTTAAAGAAACTGAAGGATTAACTGTAGTAATGGAACGCAATAAAGCAGATGCACTAAAATTAAAGTATGAATATGTATCGGCATGGATTACCCTACAAATACACTCTTCTTTAGAGGCTGTAGGTTTAACAGCTTTGTTTTCTACAAAATTAGCGAAACATGAAATTAGTTGTAATGTAATTGCTGGTTATTATCACGATCATATTTTTGTAAATGTAAAAGATGCCGATAAAGCTATACAAGCATTGGTTTACTTAGCTGAAAATTACAAATAATGTAACATCACAAACGCTATATTTCTTAATGAATTGTTAATTTTTTTATCTCCTTCTAATTTAAAAACTACATTTACTAGATGAAAAACCTACAGCGAATATTGATTGTGTTTCTTGTTTTAGTAACAACAAATACATTTGCTTTTCAAAAAAAGAAAAGGAAAAACAGAAAAAATAAAACAGAACAAGTAGCTCCTGAAAAAAAGGAAGACAAGAAAAAAACCATAGCTGATTTAGTTAAAACAAGTAAAAAGATAGAAGGATTATTTACCGTTTATCAAGATACTATTAACGGATCAATTCAAATGTTGATTTCTAAGGATCAGTTAAAAAAAGAATACATTTACTTTAGTCAAATAGCTGATGGTATTTCTGATGCAGGTTCTTTTAGAGGTGCATATAGAGGTTCAAAAGTATTTGAATTAAATAAGTATTTTGATAAAATAGAGTTTGTGGCTAAAAACAACGCGTACTATTTTGATCCTAATAACCCTATTTCTAAATCGGCTAATGCAAATATTAGTAAAGGGATTATGGCTAGTCTTAAAATTGAAGCTAGCGATGATAAAAAAGGGTTGTATTTAATTAAGGCTAATGATTTATTTTTAAAAGAAACGCTGTCTCAAGTAAAACCACCTAAATTTCCAGGAAAGTCACCAACATCATTTACTTTAGGAAACTTAGATAAGAATAAAACAAAAATTAATGCCATTCGTAATTACCCATTAAATACAGATTTAGCAATTGAGTATGTATACTCAAAATCATCGGTATTAAATGGTGGTTCTAATGCAGTAACTGATGGTAGAAATGTAAGTGTAAAAGTATATCACAGTTTAATTGAAATGCCTGATAATAATTTTGAAGCACGAATGGACGACCCTAGAGTGGGGTATTTTGCTACAGAGGTAACGGATATGACTACAGCAAGTCCAACTCCATACCGTGATATGATTCATCGTTGGAACCTAGTAAAGAAAAACCCTGAAGCAACTGTTTCTGAACCAGTAAAACCTATTGTTTGGTGGATTGAAAACACAACACCTATTGCTTTTAGAGAAACAATTACTAATGCTGTTTTAAAATGGAATATGGCTTTTGAGAAAGCAGGATTTAAAAATGCAGTTCAAGTAAAAATACAGCCAGATAATGCGGACTGGGATGCGGGAGATATCAGATACAATGTATTGCGTTGGACATCTTCTCCTAATCCACCTTTTGGGGGATACGGACCGTCATTTGTAAACCCAAGAACAGGGGAAATTATGGGAGCTGATATTATGTTGGAATATGTACACCATACCAACAGAGTAAAGTTTGACAAGCTGTTCGAATTACATAATGTAGAAACTGCTGAGTTAGCAGAAGAAACTACTAACGAATCATTAGCATATTGTTCATTAGGGCATTTAGTACACGAAAATATATTGTTCGGTCAAACAGCTTTGAATACGTTGGATATTTCTGCTGAAGAAATGGAAGGGATGAAAATGGAAGCGATGACGCATTTATTAATGCACGAAGTTGGACATACTTTAGGATTAAATCATAATATGAAATCGAGTCAGCTATATAGTCCTGCACAATTAGCCGATAAAAAGTTTATTACAGGGAAAGCCTTAACAGGATCAGTAATGGATTATGAAGCAATTAACATTACTAATGACCGTTCACAACAAGGACATTATTTTACGACAACTTTAGGTCCGTATGATTTATGGGCAATTGAGTTTGGATATAAAAAAGTAAAAAACAATTTAGAATTAGAAACGGTTTTAAAGCGTTCTACTGAGCCTGAATTAATTTTCGGTAATGATGCTGATGATATGCGTAGTCCAGGGAAAGCAATTGACCCTAGAGTTATGGTTGGGGATTTATCTAACGATCAAATTACCTATTCAATCAATCGTATTAAATTGGTGAAAGAATTATTGAAAAAGCTAAAACTTCAGTTTACAACCGAAGGAAAATCATACCAGGAATTAGTAATTGCATACGGTATTTTACAAAAGCAAGCAGCAACAGCATCTGGAGTAATTTCAAGATTCATTGGAGGAGTTTATGTGGAAAGAGCAATGCAAGGACAAGCAAATGCAACACAACCATATACTCCGGTAGAATATGCAAAGCAAAAGAAGGCAATGAAAGCTTTAAACGATTATCTTTTTGCGCCAAATGCTGATAGTACACCTAAAGAGCTTTATAATTATTTAGCACGTCAACGTAGAGGCTTTAACTTCTTTAGCGGACCAGAAGACCCTAAATTACATAGGAATGTGTTAAAAAGCCAACGTAACGTATTACAGCATTTATTGCATTACAATACCTTACAACGTATTGTCGATTCTGAATTATATGGAAACAAATACAGTATTGGTGAGTATATGACTGATTTAAACAACGGAATTTTTAAAGCAGATATTTATGGAAATGTAAATACCTTCCGTCAGAACTTACAAGTAGAATATGTAAACATGCTGATAAAAATTCTTACAGGAGGTTCAAAAGGACGTTACGGAAACGTATCACGTTCTATGGTGTTGTATAATATCAAGAATGTTAAAAAAATGGCAGCTAATGGTAGCGGAAATATCATTACTAGAGCACATAAATCACATTTAACAACGTTGATTAATAATGCCTTGGAAGAAGTAAAATAAAGATTAATAATATACTAACTTAAAAAAACAGAGTATTGATTTCAATTTTTGAAAAACAACCTCACTGAAAATTAAACTAACAAAATGACAAAAAACAATCTTTTTTTCTACGGAATGTTAATCACATTATTAACACTCCTTAGTTGTAGTGATGATGATGGGAATTTGATAGCACCGGGGGACAATTTTAATATTGCAAATTATCATGGCTTTTATGGGCAATACGATATTCAATTAAGTCCAAATACAACTCAGGATAATTTAATTAATTTCGAATACGATCAATTTAATAGAATCACTAAAAGAATTGGTAATGTAGTATATGCAAGCCCAAATAGTGGGATAGAAGGATATTTACACAATATGTTATATACGAGTTTAACTTATTCAGAAAATAATATATATATCGAAAGAAAAATTTCACCTAATGAGAATTTTACTACAGTCTCCGAAAATGAAACTACTATAGTCTTAGATTTTAACAATAGGATGATTCAAAAAATTACTTTTGAAGCTGAATTAGGTAGTACACCAAAAAGGGACACTACAAATTATACGTATGAAAATGATAAGTTAATTTCTTATGTAAAAACATCAAACTTTGTAGGTTCAAGCTGGAGTACTAGATATTTTGAAGAATCAAATCTGTATTACACCAATGATAATTTGGATAGTATAGTTACTGTTTCATCTCGAAAAAGCACTGATGAGCTTTACACTGTTTTTGAAAAAAAGGAGACCCAACTATTTGAAGGGTATGATTCTGCACAAAATCCTTTTAGAAAACTACAAGTTTTTGAAGAAACCTTTAATAGATCATTGTCTAAAAATAATTTTACTGGTTACAGTAAAAAATCAAGTTATTACAGTTATCCAGGTAACGATTATAGTCAAACGCCTGTTGTAACAACACCTGTTGAGCTAGCTTCTCAAACATGGAGTTTTGCATATGATCAAAATGGAGAATGGATTTATAATGAATTTTAATTAATAGTAGGTAAAAGCGCAATAAAAATCCTAACAGTACAGTACTGTTAGGATTTTTTATTTTTTAAAATAACATTCAATTAGTTAATTTTGAATGTGTTATGAAAATTCCGTACCTTGGTACTGCTTACTGGTACCCCATCATTATTAAATTATTTTATCATGAATTTAAGAATCATCAGAGCGGGTGTATTAGTAGTTTTAAGTATAGTAATGGGAATCGTATCGTGTTCGGATGACGATCGTTTAATTAATCTCCCTCCACAAAATCAAAATTTAACTCAAACACAAATTGAAACCAATGTGCAATTAGGAACTTGGCGAATTACTTTATTTATAGATTCAGGGGTTGATGATACCAAGGATTTTGCCGGCTATAAATTCATCTTTAATACTAACGGAGTATTGGATTCCAGTAATGGCGTAAAAGAATATGAAGGTACTTGGAGTATTTCCGATAGTAATAGTAATGATGATTCGCCAAATGATTTAGATTTTAATATACATTTCAATTTGACTAATGATTTTGAGGATTTAAATGAGGATTGGGATTTTATTTCTAATTCTGCTACAAAAATTGAACTCATTGATGTTAGTGGAGGAAATGTTGGAACAGACTACTTAACTTTTGAGAAAAATTAGTCATCAAAATTATATCGATATTCTTGTAATAAAGAAAGGTTGTATATTCTTAATACTGTCTTAACTTTATAGCTTTATTTCAGTTATATATTTACAGTATTGTGATTTATTTGGTTATAGTTTTACAATATGGGTTTAATAATTATCTATTATAATAGCGTTCTTAATACTGCTTTTTTGTTGATAACTATTTTGTATATGTTATTAAAAATCAATACTTTGTACTCGAGTTTAAATTAGCTTTTAAGTTTATAGTTAAGGTAAGGCAGGGTTTTTATACGCTGTCTTATTTTTTTAGCACCTCTCTCCGCATTTACATTACCCTACAAAAATAAATTTGAACACAAGTTATAATACAAATACTTGTTTTTCTATAGGTGTTAGTTATCGTTAAACTAAAAAAGCTCACAAAAAAACAAGTATTTCTACTCGTTTTTTTGTTATTTAATACATATACATTGTCACTCCCAAATAAATTCAAATAAGCATTACAAATAACTACATTTTAGTGGTTAACCATTATAGGTACTTGTGTTAGTTTAAAATATTCAGTTGTTGTTTATAACCTTTAATAAAACTTAAAATGAAAAAATCCAAAAGAGTACTACTAAGTATCATCATGATAGTACTACTCAATTCCTCTCTTTTTGGACAAGAGAATGCCGAAACAATAGAATTAGGACATGCAAAAGAGCAATCAAATGACTACAAAGAGTTGGAAGATGAACGATTAATGATAATTGGTGATATGTATTCTATGATGTATGAAATCAGTGGTCTTTTTACAGAATTGGAAAGAGCACAGAGCCTTGAGAAATCGGTACATGAGTATGATCAAAAAACTTTAGACGGGGTTGATTCGAGTAGTCTTACTGTAAATGACAGAATAAATATCCAACGTTTGGAAGAAATTAAGTCACAAATTATAATGCCGGAACTTAAAACAGTAGGAGGTCAGGACTTACATAGCATGAAATCGATTACGGTAACGGAAGGTTTTCGAAGAATTATTGAAAATAAAGTACAGGCAATTCTGAAAAAAACCGATCAACTTTCTAGTGTAGGCACAAAAGTAACGGAGCTAAATAATACTTCCTATGTAAGTCAGAATTTTAAAAAGCAAATTAGTTGGTCTTTTGCTATTTTAGTAGCAATTGTAATTATTGGTTTTTTTATTATTGCGTATAGAGATGATGAAATTCGAAAAACAATTTTCTCAGGAGATGCAGGATTACAATTTATAACCATATTCTCTATTATTATTGCCATTATCCTGTTTGGTATTACAGGCGTTTTAGGAGGGAAAGAGCTTGCTGCGCTAATTGGTGGGATCTCAGGTTATATTTTAGGGCGTAGCAGTATACCAGCCGCTAAAAAAGAAAACTAGGTTATATTTCTTTTTACGTGATGTTACCTTAATTATGAATAATCAAATCAATGATAAATTTCTTTAGAAAAATGCGTCAACAAGAACTTTCTGAAAATAGATTTCGTAAATATGTAATGTATGCTACGGGAGAAATATTCTTGGTTGTTATGGGAATTTTGATTGCTCTCGGCGTTAATAACTGGAACAATCAAAGGAAGTTAAAAAATCAAGCGTATTACTTTTTGGAAGAGATTAGTATAGACTTAGATAATGAAATTAATACATATGAATCGGATCTTTTTTATTACAAAAAAGACATCAAGTACTTGGAGGCTATATCAAAAGGGAATTATGAAAATATTGACTTAAGTGATGTATACAAGGTGCTAACTAGTAATATCCTAATTAGAAATTTCGGTTTAACTTTTTCAAATTTTGAAGCAGCTGGTACTATGAATAAGTTACCTGCAGAGGTTATTAAAAAACTGACAAACTACTATAAAGTATCCTATCCGCATTACTATAAATTTGCGGATTACAACAGAACATTTGTTTTAAACCACATTGAAGGTAAACTATTGGGTTCAACAGAACTTTTGATGAACCGAAAAGTTAATGCAGCAGCTGTATTAGAGCAATTGAAAAACGGACAGTTAAGTTCCTATGTAAATTACCAGTGTTCCATACTTAAAAATTTTAAAGGTTTGTCGGAAAGAGTTATTCTTGAAGCAAATAATTTAAGGACACAAATTGACTTAGAATTAAAGAAAAATGAGAATTATTAAACAATGAAGAAATAGTATACAAAACCTTAATTTAATGAAATACCTGAAACTACTTTTAATATGTATTACTCTGGTTGCCGTTGGATGTAAATCGGTACAGAAAGTCAACAATAAATATCTGTATGAAGAGTCAATAGAAAATGCGATGTCTCCAGCTTTAAGTAAAATTGATAGGAATTTGGTTTCTATTACCTCTCAAAACAAGGATTTGATTTGGAAAAATATCAATGGAGAAAATCACATTTTAATGGTTACTTGGAAACAGGATGTCTCTTATTATAAACCATACTTAGATTCTACGTATTACAGTACGGGTAAATACCCAATTTGGGTAACTACAGCACCACAATTGTTGCAAAGAATGAAAAAAGAAAAACCTACAGATGTTGACTTAAGGTTAAAACAATTATTGGGTTTGCCTCCCAATGCTACGTATAGTTATTTTGTAGAATTTTGGGTAAATCCAAAAGATCTTTTCAGACCTTGTCCGGATAACGAAATTACCGATAATACATGTGATTTATGCTTTCCTGAAAACACAGATGCTTCCTATATTTCTTGGGTGAATAGCAATAGGATTAGTAGGTATTATCAATGCGAGGTTTATGAAAAATATCCTTGGACTCAATTAGGATATACCTATGATTGGAATGCTGATAATAAATCGCATATTGGATTAAGTGAGTTCGTAATTAGAGAAAATAAAAACATTGTTGTCAAAGCTATTTATACTACAACCGAGTATTTAAATAAAAATACAAGCACAAAATAAATGTCGTAAAAATAGTATTAAACATATATTAACTGTCAACCAAAATTTTAATTATGAAATTATCAAATATAAAAGCCCCAGGAGTATATATTAATGAAGTTAGTGCTTTTGGGAATGCTGTGGTGCCTGTAGCAACAGCTGTACCTGCTTTTATAGGATATACCCCTTAATCCATATTCATGAAAGATGCTTCTAATCCAATAGTTTCAATGCCCACCAAACCTACAACCATTAATCAAATTATTACCACTTTAGAACAGATGGTATTAGATTCAGAAAAGAATCAAGACCCATTGGGTTATTTTACGGCACTATATCTGAAAGTTACAAAAAAAGTGAAAGAAGGTATTGACGATAATTTTTTTGATGATGGACCTAGAATGGAAGAATTGGATGTTGTATTTGCGAATCGATATCTAGATGCTTACTTCGCTTATAAAGATAATGAAACCATTACTGCATCATGGCAAAGAGCTTTTAAATTATCTACTAAGTATTGGCCAATAGTATTTCAACATTTATTGGTTGGCATGAATGCTCACATCAATCTTGACTTAGGTATAGCTGCTGCTCATGTTATGAAAGGCAAAAATATTGAAGATTTGGAGGATGATTTTAACAAAATAAATGACATATTATCTGCTTTGGTAGTAGGAGTAGAAAAAGACTTAGCTGAGATATGGCCTACCTTAAAAGTCATCTTAAAGCTAACAAGTAAGTTTGATGATTTTTTAGTTAACTTTAGCATGAAAATAGCAAGAAATGACGCTTGGAAGTTTGCTACAACTATTGTCAATAAACCACCTGAAGTGCTAAAAGGACTGATTGAAGTTAGAGATCAAAAAACCGCTAAAAATGCCAAAATTGTTACCAATCCAGGGATAGTTGTAGGTACAATATTTGGCATTATCAGACTAGGTGAGCGAGGTACAGTTACTGAGAAGATTGAGAAACTGATGGCTTAATCATCCAAACTGTTGTATATCATATTTCAAAACTTATTATAATTAAGTAAACAGAAATATCATGTAACAAAAACGCAAAATTATCGTCAAACAAGTAACATTAATCAATCAATCAAAAAATATTTCCATCATGAATAAACAAAAAAACACTTTACTTAAAACATTGTTTTTAGGAGTTATTACTTTAATGACTTCTATTAGTTTTTGTTTTGGACAAACAAAAAATGAGCAACTTGACAAACTATTAAACCAATACCAAGAATATGGGAAGTTTAATGGTTCTGTTCTGATAGCTGATCAAGGAAAGGTGGTATATAAAAAAGGGTTTGGAATGGCAAATATGGAATGGGACATTCCTAATGCTCCAAATACAAAACACCGTTTGGGTTCCATAACCAAGCAATTTACTGCAATGCTAATACTACAGCTTAGAGCAGAAAATAAACTTGATTTACATGCACCAATCACTAAATATTTACCAAATTACCCAAAAGGGAATGGGGATAAAATAACAACACATCATTTACTTTCGCATACTGCTGGATTACCTAATTATACATCATTTCCTAATTTTTTTAAAGAAGAAAGTCGCAACTACTATACTCCGGATGAGTTTGTAGAAAAATTTGCTAAAAAAGATTTGGAATTTACTCCTGGAGAAAAGTTCAATTATAGTAATTCTGGTTATTTTCTTTTAGGGGTTATTGCTGAAAAAATTACAGGTAAAACCTATGAACAACTGCTTCAAGAAAACATATTTTCACCTTTAAATATGAAGGATACTGGTTACGATAATCATGGAGAAATATTAAAAAACAGAGCAACAGGATATGAACAAAATGGTAATGGATTTGCAAATTCTAAGTTTTTAGATATGTCTATTCCGTATGCAGCAGGATCAATGTATTCTACAGTGGAAGATTTATACCTTTGGGATCAAGCACTATATACTACAAAGCTACTTCCACAAAAATATATGGATTTGTATTTTAAGCCCTACATACCAGCCTTTGGAAATAATTATTATGCTTACGGATGGGGAATAGGTACAGACAAAATAGGAAACACTAAAAAAAGTGTTGATGTCATTTCTCATGGAGGTGGAATTAATGGGTTTAACACTAAAATTTCACGAACAATATCAGATAAATCGCTAATCGTACTTTTAAATAATACTGGAGGTGCTCCTCTAAATGAATTGACAAGAGCTATAAGAGGTATTATGCATGGGGAAACCTATGATATCCCTAAAAAATCTCTTGCATACGACTTATTAGATATCATAAAAAACAAAGGGATTAGAGCAGGGATTGCTCATTTCAATGCTAAAAAAGATTCAGAGAACTTTGATGTAAACGAAAGTGAAATAAACCAAGTTGGTTACCAATTAATGGCTAAAGATAAAGTAGCAGAAGCCGCTCATGTTTTTAAATTAAATACGGATGTTTTTCCAAAATCTTCTAATGTGTATGATAGTTATGGAGAAGCTTTAATGGGCTTAGGAAAAAATGACCTTGCTATAAACAATTTTAAAAAATCGGTAGAATTGAATCCTGCAAATCAAAATGGAATTGATATGCTAAAAAAACTAGGAGTGGATACCAGCAAGCTAGTAAAAGATGCAATTGTACCTGCAGGGATTTTAGAATCTTATATCGGAAAATATGAACTTCAACCTGGGTTTATTCTTACAATTTCTAAGGAAGGAAACCAAATGAAAGCACAAGCTACTGGACAACAAATGATTGATATTTTTCCACATTCAAATGAAGTTTTTTATCTAAAAGCGGTAGTTGCTCAAATTACTTTTAATAAAGATGCGAATGGTAAAGTTGAAAGCTTAACCTTAGTACAAGGAGGGCAAGAAATGGTAGGGAAAAAGTTACCTAGCTAATCAAGGTTTATGGAAAATATTAATTTTCTCAACTTTTATTTATGCTCAATTTTCAGAAAAATTATTGAATAAGAATTAATTTCAACAGGCTTGTGACTTTTAAGTCACAAGCCTGTTGAATATTTAAAACAACCCTTCCTCACTACTCAACACTAACACCTTTAAAACTGAAGCGCCAAATTCTATAGTCTTCTTGAATGCTGGGGTTGGCATCACTGTCTGCTTAAAATTTATTTTCAGCAACGGCATACTCAATTTCTTTAAGTTGTTTTTTGAGTTTTTTCAATTTGAGTTTGTCTTGATAAGTAAATACCACATGACCAAGCAAACAAAAGAAAACATAACCAATAAAAAAGCAAATGACTAAGCTTATATAGCTCATATTGGCTCTATCGGCAATAGATTCTCTTTCAGAATCCATATAATCATATTCTCCAGTATAGTTTGGGCCAGTGATAGAAAAAATTATCCCAAAACCAAGAACTTTAAGAGGCTGCTTTTTTAGAAGCGGAATTTTTTCTTCCAGTTTCTTGATCCGTGCAGAATATACATAGATTCTATTTTCTTGGTATGGTGTCATTATTCGTTAGTTTATATTAAAAAGGAATTTGTTTTATAGAAGTGTTAAAACAACTCATCTTTATTACTCAATCTAAGCACTTTCAAAATAGAAGCGCCAAATTCAATAGAGCGTTTTCCGTTCCAACCTTTTTGTATGTTGGGGTTGGCATCACTATCTTTAAAAGGCATTTCTAAGGTGTACGCCATGTTTCCAAAACGTTCCCCTATTTGTTTGGAGCATACTTTTAAGTTTGCTTGTTCTGGTAAGCTGTTTTCGTATCGGTGTACGTCTTGAAACTCGTTGGTCACGTTCATCCAATGTTGTTTGAATGCTTCTTCCTTTTCCATGGTATCGGCCTTCAAATTAGGAACTCCCATTAAACTAGTTACAAAATTATACGGTATGGCCTCATCACCATGAACATCCATTAAAAAGTCAACACCAACAGCATCCATTTTTTCTATACAATAATAAACTTCTGGGCTTTGTGCAACACTTGGGTTTTCCCATTCCCTATTGTAGTTTATTCCCAAGCCATTTACACGTAAATTACCGGCAATACTTCCGTCAATATTCATGTTAGGGATAATGTAGAAGCAGTGGTTTGCTAATAAGGCTTTGCTATCCTCATTGGTTTCGTCTAGTAAGCTTTCCACTAAACCTTGTATAAACCATTCCGCCATCGTTTCTCCAGGATGTTGGCGTGCCGTAAACCAAACGGTTTTCTTGTTTGCATTAGAGTCACCAATAACTAATAGTTCCACAGGTTTTCCTTCAGGAGTTTTACACAAGGTTGTTACAGTACATAAGGAGTTTTCTGAAGCCTTTGCTATCAAAGCCAAATGTTGTTGGTAGGAAAACGGTTCAAAATACGCTACATACAACTCTTGTTGGTCTGTAGGAATATCAAAAACCAAGACACCATTTTCATAGCTAGTATCAATACGAAACCAATTTATGTTGTCGTAGGATACATTTACACGGTAGTTCTCCCAACCATCAGGAAAAGCACTGTCGCCAGCATTTGTAATGCGTACGTTTTGTGTGCTCCCTAGTTCAATATCCGACATCTTAAAATAAAACCATTGTAGAAATTCAGAATTGGT
>Ga0209292_1000936_pt1 | contig 36925 bp, 43 predicted proteins | sample GOMGulsemesocosm_2_FD_184634 | JGI IMG/M metagenome (GOLD analysis project Ga0209292, IMG submission 184634) | Methane-oxidizing microbial communities from mesocosms in the Gulf of Mexico - GOM9C Gulf of Mexico (SPAdes) (version 2) | ecosystem: Environmental > Aquatic > Marine > Cold seeps...
AGAGGGATGCGCTCCAATTGGATTAAAATAGCGCAAAGCAATTGCTTTTAACTGTTTTGAAACACCACAAACTTCTTGAATTATTTCTTCCCCGATTTGCTTAGTATTTCCATAAGGAGATTCAGCCTTTTTAATAGCTGCATTTTCTGTTATTGGTAATTCATCTGCTTGACCATAAACAGTACAAGAACTACTAAAAATAAAGTTTGCTATTCGATATTTCTCTAGTACTTGTAGCACATAAACCAATGTATTTATATTATTTTCATAATACTGTAAGGGATTAGTGACACTCTCTCCTACTGCTTTACTGGCTGCAAAATGTATCACACCTACAATATCCTGATGTATTTCAAAAAAAGAAAATACGGATGACTTATCGCGTAATTCTAATTGTTCAAAAAAAGGTCTTTTTCCAGTTATGTTTTCAATACCATCTAAAACTGTCAATGAAGAATTGGACAGGTTGTCTATTATAACAACTTCATATCCTCTCTGTTGAAGCTCTACAACAGTATGCGAACCAATAAACCCTAACCCTCCAGTGACAAGTACCTTCATCTTTTTAATAATTAAAAGTCAATTAGCTATTCACAAATTCTATCACTTTAGAAGTGATAAACTCTATTTGATCATCCTCAAGTTCTGTATGCATCGGTAGCGATATTACCTCTTTAATCAACTGATTAGTTACTGGGAAATCAGCTTCCTTATAACGGGTATCAACGTATGCCTTTTGGCTGTGTAATGGAATTGGATAATAAACACCACAAGGAATGTTATTGTCATTTAAAAATTGAGCCAATGCATCTCTATCAACCCCTTTTACTTTTAACGTATATTGGTGAAAAACATGGTCACCTGAACGTACTGGAGTTGTAATTGCTTCAATACTCTCAAATGCTTTATCATATTTAGAAGCTGCTAATTGACGTGCTGAATTATATTTCCCTAAGTTTTTCAACTTAGCTCTTAATACTGCAGCCTGAATAGAATCCAAACGAGAATTTACACCAACTACATCATGATGGTAACGTTTATACATTCCGTGATTTACAATTCCACGTATTGTATGTGCTAAGGCATCATCATTGGTAAATATTGCTCCACCATCACCATAACATCCTAAATTTTTAGAAGGAAAAAATGACGTAGATGCCACATGACCTATAGTCCCTGCTTTCTTGTTACTCCCATTTGCTGAAGTATAATCAGCTCCAATTGCTTGGGCATTATCTTCAATCACAAACAAATTATGTTTTTTTGCTAATGCCATAATAGCATCCATATTAGCACATTGTCCGAATAAATGTACTGGAACAATCGCTTTTGTTTTTGGTGTAATTGCTTTTTCAATAGCAGCTACATCTATATTAAAATCATCAGGATTAACATCTACTAATACAGGTGTTAAATTTAATAATGCTATTACCTCAACTGTTGCTGCAAAAGTAAAATCTGCAGTAATAACTTCATCTCCTGGTTTTAAACCAAGTCCCATCATCGCTATTTGCAATGCATCAGTACCGTTTGCACAAGGAATTACGTGCTTTACGTCCAAGTAGCCCTCTAATTCTGCTTGAAATCCTTTTACTTCCGGACCATTGATATATGCTGTAGAATCTAACACTTCTAAGATTGAAGCATTCACTTGATCTTTTATTTTTTCATACTGACCTTTAAGGTCTACCATCTGAATTTTCTTCATTTCTACTTATATTGTAATTAAAACCTCTAACCTCAGTAAAACAGATGGTTAGCTTAATTTATTTTGTTTATATTTGTATTAAACTCTTTAAGTTTTTACAAAAAAAAGATGACGATTTGAGACGATTTCATCAAAAACAGCACAAAAATAAACAAAACGGATACGATTATTACCCGATTTTTGATAGCATGAATTTATAATCTGTAAAGACATTTTTAAACATACTATACCATTTAATATGACTGTAAATATAATACTTAAAGGTGAAAAAAATAAACCTACAGGTTATTTAAAAGTTTTAATCACTGACAAGGGTAGAAAGACCACTAAATCTTTAAAAATAAAAGTTAACGTCAAAAACTGGAATCGAAAAAAACAAAGGGTTACCAGTAGAGAACATAACCATGAAGCAATTAATACTAAGTTAAAAGAAGTATTACAAGAACTAGGAAAACAAAGTGACCCAGTTTTAGCCATTAAAAGTTCCAAAAAAACAATTCTTATGTTTTATCAAGGACTAATTGATAATACAATTAATATTGGTACAAGGGACAAATCAATCAGCATACGCAATAAATTCATTGACTACCTAAAAAGCGTAAATCTTGTTGACATCCACTTTAATGAATTAAATACATCACATGTTCAAGCATTTTTCACTTATATGTCCAACAATGGTTGTTCAAACAACACCTCGATTGACAACTTAAAAAAGTTTAAATCTGTGATTAAAAAAGCCATTAAAGCTAGGCTGATTGTTTACACCACCTCTCCTTTTACACTAACGACGTCGAAAGCAAAAAAAGTCGGGGTTAAATGCTTAAGTGAATCACAAGTTAAACAATTAATGAATTGTGAATATAAGGAATTTCGAAAAAAAGCTAATAGGCTATTCACCATTCAGCTGGATGAAGTTGTAAATGTTTTTTTATTTCAAATATTTGCTCAAGGATTAAGAGTTGCCGATGTCCAACTACTTAGATGGTCAGAGTTTAACATTGTAGACAATCAAGTTTTCTTTGAATACACCCAGCTAAAAACTAAGAAACCTATGAGTGTAAAATTAACAATATTATGCCTTAAATCGTTACACCACAGATTACCAGACCTTGACAAAAACTTTAACTCACATATTGAATCTTTAGAGTTCGACCGCGAGAGATTATCTGAATACATTAAAGAAGCAACAAGTAACATAAACGAAGTTGAGAAGCGAAAACCCGTTTTAAAAGTTCAAAATAAAATAAAAAAAGTGCTAGGTGAAGAAATAACAGCTGACGACTTACGACAAGACATAATAGATGTATCACAAGAAATTGCAATTGAAACATTCACCGAAGGAATAATTAAAATAGACACTGAAATATATAATTTATATGTCACCGAGATTGCAAATATAATAACCAGTGACAAAAAGCATGATTTTGTTTTTCACTTCCTTAAAGCCAGTGATTTCAGGAGCTATACTAAAGAAAAAAATCTTACTAAAACACAAGGATTAAGATTAAAAGCCTCTAGAGACTCATATAACCGTTGGTTAGCTATTGCTGGACGACAAGCTGGAATAAACACACCATTTACAAGTCATGTTGCACGACACACATACACTCAGCTACTAGTTACTGGAGGGGCTGATATTGGTGCATTAAGTAAAAGTTTAGGCCATAGCCACTTATCAACTACACAAACATATATAAACCAATTACCAAATAACAAAGTTCAGAACCTCAACGACCAATTGACCGATACTTTCAATTAACAATTAAACCTCTTTGACTCAAATTCATCCTTAATTTTATTTTGTATTATTAATCATTGAAGCTCATTTTTTCGCCTCCAATTTACCCCTCTTTTTGTGCTATCAATTAAATTACGTTTGTATAAAGTATAATTGGCTCCTTCTATTTCTTTCTGATTTGCCAATATTTGTTTATATCGCTGATTGAAGTAAAATAAAAATGGAGTTGTATTATTATTTAATTTGAAATTACCTGAATTTTTGAATACTGCCAAGTCGTATATTATTTGGTATATTTCTTTAAATTGTTTTCTCCTTAATCTCAGAGTCAAGATATTTTCATTTTGCACTATACTGCTTATAGAATTGTCATATTGTGTAATATGGGTTTGTTCATTTTTTTTGTACGAATGAATCCATTCACCATGTTGTATTTTATTCCGAATAATGATGGAAGGGTCTAGTTTTGATTCAATTAATTCATAAAGTTGATTAAACCTCTCTTTATCTTTAATACTTATATGACTCGAACTATCAACTGCTCTTTTTTTAGGAGTTGGATTGTTAGGGTCATATGGTTGATTTGAAAAGGCCTTCCAAAACGCTGTTGTAATAGCTCCAGTCCATTGTCCAGAATTAACTCGACTTAATAGATTGTTTATTTGAGCAGTTTCAAAAGCACCGTGTTCATACAATAGCCATTTAATTAAACTTTCACTCCAGATGATTATTAAGCCAGATAAAACACTAGTTTTAAGCTCTATTGTTCGTTCGATATTTTCTTTCTCAGATACGCTAGAGCTTAGTCCTTGTTTTTTTATTAATTCTTTTATTTCTTTTTCCGTTAATTCAATTGTTCTCTCAACAACTACGGCATTTTCTTTACGCCTAATGAAGTCTTCTTGTTTAACGGTTAATGACATATAAATTAAATTTTAGATGTTTAATTCCAGCGTGAAAAGATTTATACTAACTTCTTTTCACGCTGGGAATCGAACCCACTTTCCTCTAGTTTTTTTTAATTTTAGAGGGAATGCCCACCTGGGCGAACATGCTATCATATAGATAGGTCTTAAATATTGTTGTGTTTTTTTTATAATTATAGCTAACAAACGGATGTTTTGTACTAGTGAAACACACCCAACTTATATTACTCAAAAATAGCACTTATACCCGACTTTAGTTAAGATTATTTGGAATATTATTACAGATAATACATAGGTTATTAGGAAGGATTCAATATTTTGTGTGTGGTAATGGGGCGCTAAAACATAAACAACTGAGGTTGTGTATTTTATTAAAATTTCGTAAATATGTAACGCAAAACTAATATACTAACCAAAAATTAAAAACTATGAGTGATAACACAGAATTAGCAATTGACAAATTAAGAGAAGAAGCATTCAGCTACCTTAACGGTGTATGTATTGTAGATAAAGAAAATAAAACAATTACAATAAGTGAAGGAGGAGATATTGAAGACCTTCAGATGTATTTGGAAGATGATTGGGGTGAGGAAGGAAAATATCTTTATAATGATTGGTTTGAGAACGAGTGTGAATCAGGTGAATGGACAATTGGTTTTGCCAACAGTGAAAACAAACTAACTTATAAAGAAGGTTCATTGATTGGTTAAGCATAATTTTTATTCAATATAAGTTAAAGCAATCCTTGTGGGTTGCTTTTTTACTTTTAGCATCATTTACTCGTAGGTATAAACGTGTGTTAGATGGGCTTATAAAGAGGGTGGGCAGGTGTTGTAACGTGGTTGGTATGGAGTGAAGATTCACGGACATTGAGGAAGGTCTGAGGTTGTGGGTAGATGTTGTATATTTGAATTTGATTGAAATAAAGTTAAAATAAGTATGCAAAAAGACACTATAAAGATATTGATTAATGGGATAGCAATTTTATCAATGCTAGCTGGAGCTTTTGGAATGTGTTATTGTTTTTTATTCTTATGGTCAGTAAAGTTAGAAGATTTAGTTGGAGCTGGATTTCCTTTTGTAGGTGGTGCAATTCTATTTGGAACTGGATTAATTACATTAGCAATATTCAATAAGGAATCTAACTAATTTATGAAAATCAAGTTTACATCATTAATTTTATTTCTATTTAGTAGCGTTGTGTTTTCTCAACATACAAATAGGTTTCTAGAAGTTGTAAAAGACTTAAAGCCGATTGATTCTACTCTAAATTCCAAAATGTTTAATAATGGTAAATTAAAGGAAATTGGAACTATTGTTACATATGAACTAGGTGACTATGATTATAAATTCTATACTGGTACTCAGCATGTATATTATAATAATGGACAAACTAAGTGTGAATTTAAGTTTGATTCATTTGCAAATTTAATTTACAGTAAGTCATTTGATAGAAAAGGTAACCTATTAGAGGAATATATTACGAGTAGTATTGATTCATCAGCTAAAAACATATACGAGTTTTTAAACACTTATGAGCATACTACTGTGGTAATTACAAATAAAGTTTACTATTATTCATATAAATATTCAAAATGGTATTTATACAAAGAAGGAGTGTTCAAAAATCTGAAAAAAATAGGCACTTGGAAATTTTACTCTGCTGATGGTGAGCTAACAAAAACAAAAATATATTAAAGAATGAATAACGGCTACATACTTTTAATAACGTTCGCTGTAATAATCCTATTTGCTGGTATAGTTTATTATTTATCTAGGCTTCAGAAACAACGTCATCAAGAAACATTTAAAAATGATTGGAATCGTTTCGAAAAAGCACTTCACCTTAACGACTTAAAAGGAATCAATCATTACGGCACTCTACTTGTTAGAAATGTACATTTGAAATCTGATGACTTGAATGTGATTAAGAAAGAGGTTGACCCACTTGCTGAAAAGTATTCAGAATTAGAAGAGTTAAGGCTTTTAATATTCAACAAACGATTAGAATGGGACGCACCAAGACCTTATTAGTAATAATGAAAAAACTTCTAGGAGTATTATTAATTTTTATAGGAATGGTTTTCATATACCAATCAATTAACCTTTTTTATGGATACAATTTTACAGATAAGTTATATTTCATGATGCTTTCAAACTGGGAGCTTGCTTTATATTTTATTGGCGGTTTAGCTGGAGTATTTGGAGGAATAAAATTAATTAGACATAAAACCTCAAAATGAATAATAATCAGATAGAATTTAAAGAAGGGAATCCGAATGTATATATCATTTCGGTTAATAAATCACCACTTATAGTTAGAGCCATATTATTGATAATATTAATTTTATTTGCTCTTATTCCAGTTATGGCTACATATTTTAGATTATCATCTGGATATGGATTTCATTTTGGTTTAGCTTTATCTTTCGTGCTTTGTTGGTTGATAGGCTTTTACTTATTGAGGATAGTTCTATGGAATACCTATGGAAAAGAAAAGTTAGAATTTAATGATAGCATAATTACATATGAAGCTGATTATAAATTCTTCAAAGATGGAAAGAAGGAACTAGAAAATAAAAGATTAACAATTGATATTAATAAGATACCAGAAGAGAAAAAAGACATAGGTACTTTAGTAATTAATAATGAATTAGACCAAATAATAACGGTTATTAAACTACCAATTGAGAAACTGAAGGAGATTGAAAACAAAATAAATGAAAATGGTTTTTGAAAAGAATAAAATAGAGCTAGAATCACATGGGTATTCAATAACTTCAGAAATATATAATGAAACTGAAGTTGCTGAAATAATTAAAACAATTGAGTTAACAGAAGCTAATAATAAATCATTTCTAAAAACAAAAGACCTTTTTGCTATTAGGCAGTTAATGAACCAGATTCCTAATTTACTAGAACAAATTTGTAATGATAAATTTCTCAATCTTTTAAGTGAACTAGGTGGTAAAGATTATTTTTTAACCAAAGCTATTTATTTTGATAAGCCAGAAGAATCTAATTGGTTTGTAGCGTATCACCAAGACCTAAGTATTTCAGTAAAAGAAAAATCGCAAGTTGACAATTATGTGAATTGGACTTTTAAAAAGGGTCAATATGGAGTTCAACCACCAATAAGCATACTCAAAAATATAATTACATTAAGAATACATCTAGATGATACGAACGAAGAAAACGGTGCTTTAAAAGTTCTTCCAAACTCACATACCAAGGAAATTTATCGACCAAGTACTATCAATTGGGATGAAGAAAAAGAAGTGATTTGTAATACCAATAAAGGTCAAGTGATGTTAATGAAACCATTAACCCTTCATGCATCTAGTCGAACAACTAATAATAAGCAAAGAAGAGTTATACATTTAGAGTTTAGCAATAAAGAGCTTGCAAATCCCTTGGAATGGATTGAGAGAAAAGAAATTCTATTCAATTAATATGTCGATGAAAAAGGTTTTTAAAATATTACTACATATTATTATATTTGGGTTATTAACTATCCTAACTCAGATTGGTGGGATTGTTTACCTACTAAGTTTATACTTGAATAAATTATTGAAACGTAATTTCAAGTTTAAACCATTACTGACTTTTCTCGGTTTATATTTAATATCAACGTTACTTATTGTTCCATTAATCGCTCCAATGTTTGGTAGAGAGAAGGTAGAACATACTGAAAAGATAAGACCGACAAATTATATGACGGTGTTATTAAATCGAAACTATGTTAGACCTCAACTGAACAAATTACTAAAGACTACTACAAGCGATTTAAAGGACTCAAATATTCGAATCAACTATTTGGATGCAAACTTTCCATTCATCAATAAATTTCCTTTATTACCTCATCTAAGCCATAATGACGGCAAGAAACTAGATATTAGTTTGATATACGAGAATGCCGATGGAGAAATTACTAATCAGCAAAAATCAGTTAGTGGTTATGGTGTGTTTGAAGACCCAAAACCGAATGAGTATAATCAAGTTGATAAGTGTTTAATCATGGGTTATTTTCAATATGATTATCCAAAGTATATTACATTTGGTAGCATCAATGATGAATTGAAGTTTTCAGCTAAGGGAACTAAAAGGTTGATTAGGTCAATTCTGAAGAATAAAAGTTTAGGTAAGTTATTCATTGAACCTCATCTTAAGCAACGATTAGGGTTAAGGAATAGTAAAATTAGATATCATGGGTGTCGTGCTGTACGTCATGATGACCACATTCATATACAATTAAAATAAAACATGATGAGAATACCTACTGTTAAGGAAATTCAATTATTAGATAAGTTAATTGAAAATTCATCTATAGATTTACCTTTAAACTGGAAGTCTACTTTAAAAGTTAAACCAATGGATGATGGTGGTATGGGTAGCTTATTGTTATTTCTTAATGGGATAAATAACAGTAAGCGTGTTTTTGGAGAACAAATCAGTGAATATCAATATAAAGACATTGATGGTGTTGACATAATCGCATCATTAAATGTAGATAGTCATGGTAGTTTATTTGAATTGGATATATGGAAAACTGATTTCAGTCCTACTAAAAAAATATTCTAAGCAGACATTGAGGAAAGCATGAGGTTGTTAAAGGTTTAATCTTCATAGTAGTTATGTTCATGCCTATAATAGATTAGATTCTTCAATGAACTTCCTTTTGTTGGATATTCTATTACTTCATAAATCTCTTTTAGTTTATAGTTAGAGTAATCTGAAATTAACTCTGCTGATGCTTGTGAGAGTAGCTCAATATCTTTTTCATTAGCATTAGAATCAAACACACATTTCCAGTATATAGTATCATCATTTACCTCAACAGATACTTGTCTTAAAGCGCTAGGAACATGACCTAAGAGAGCACGAACTCCACTTAAAATTAATGATATATCTATTTTGTTTTTCATTCCTATCTTATTTTAAAACAATTGAATACTTCACCCAATTAGATTCAGAGATATTATACTGCTCTAAATCGTTCATTAATTAGCCTTCTATTCTTTTTAGTTGATATGTAACCAATTCTTCTTTTGGGTACTCACCAAGTTTATTCCAAATTTCTAGACAATCAATTATGCCATCAGTAAAATGAACTGTTAAATCAGCTAATACGTTTATACTGGAATTTACTAATTCAAATTTGGTTAAATCGTGATTAAAATCACCAAACATTTCTTTTAATTGTGACTTAGATAATTGATGAGCTTTAGTTTTGTCATCAATATCGAAATAAATATACATACCAGTTCCAGTGTGTTCGATTCTGCTTTCAGTTAATAGTTCAATTTGTTCGAATAGTTGCTTTTCGAATGTTTCTCCTTCAACAGTTAGCTCTAAAATATTGGATATTAACTCTGACTTAATCATTAATTTTAGATTTTATTAATTCAATCTCTAAGTCAGATTTATAGTCCATATCTATTATTTTCCAATTATAATTATTTGATGTTTCTCTAATAGCTTCTATTTGGTCACGTCTTTTTTTAAATTCTTTAGTACCTCTTTCTATTTGTTCTTTACTATTGAAATGATTATTCATAAAAACATCTGGCTGATTTTGTTTAAAAAACCAGATGGTGTCAATTTTCATATTGTTTTCATTGAGTAATTTTTCAAGCCCAATATAATGCTCAGTTGTTTTTGGATATTGAGTAAGTAAAATATTATTATTTATTCCATTTAAGTTTTTCAGTAAAAGTCTTTCTATAATTTCAGTGTTTAATAATTCGCCCATATTAATTAAACTTAACATTTCATTTCCTAAGTCGTCTTTTTCTCGAAGTTGGTCTCGTATTGATTTAATTAAATCTAGTTGACTTAATTTAAATTCGGATACTAGAGTCTTTTCAATTTTGTCTCTTGAAATACTCCAGTCTAGAAATAAAACATTGACTGTTTTCTCATTCATTTCCATAAAGTTTAAGCATTAACGAATATCCACCTAAAAAAAGACCAATTGGAATAAATAAGAAATAGATACTAAAATAATCATGATTTACAACGGATGAGTATAGAAGGTATATAGCTATTAATATTGCCGATATCATTGCCATAAATGAAAATAACTTCATCATTGCTTTTACCAAATTATAACCGAAATTAGAGTTATTCCTTTTTATCCATTTTAAATCAAAGTATATGTTATCCATGAATAAGTAAGTCATATGATAGCTAAAATTTAAAAATATTGCTGAAATGATTCGTTCTGATAATTTAGCTTGAGTAAAGGTTAATACCATTATTATACTAACCCCTAAACATAATAGTGCAAATAATTTGTAGTATTTCTTTATTTCAGATATGGACATGATATCAGCTTAATACTTTATTAACACACCAGTATATTACATAAATAACAAAGACTATAAGTATGATTTTATTTATTAATAAATCATAACGTTTCTTAGGAATACTGTGTTCTGGATAATTAATATACCAAACACCTTTCGTTGCAAAATCAGAAAGCATAGTTGGAGTTACTGGTATTCGTTTCACCTTTTTATATGGTTGGTCAAAAAACACCCCTCCAATATTTTGACCTTCTTCATCTGTATGAAAATACCATAAATACTTAGACATATCGACTGAGTAGTTTATAGAAAACTCTTCAATTAGTTCATGAAAGTCATCGCCATACAAACTTAAATCTTTAAAAATATCCGAATTAATGTTAACCTCGTCAACGCATGACTTAGATTTAATGAATTCTATAATTTCTTCAATTTTTTGCATACTAAACAAATTGATTCTTGGGTTACTCTAATAACTATTCATTTTTGTTTTCCCAGACATAGCAATCAGTAATCCAGCTACAAATGGTCCATATGCAATTATATAAGAGCCACCTAAATCAATAAACCCAGTATATGTTGCTATAGTAAAAAGTAGACCAGCAATGGCTAATATTCCTCCACCATAAAAAAGGTTTTTACCTAAATCATGTTCAGCTCTTACTTGGTCAGCCTTTATTAACCTACTATCAACTTGTTTTACAATTACATTTATTTCATCTGCTTCAATACTTGTGCTTTCAAGCTCTTTTCTGAGTTGAGAGAATTCTATTTTTTTAGAATCAACTTTTTCAAAATATAGTTTTATTGTATCTGCTCGATTATAATTTTCCATTTCAAAATGTTAGTTATGCGTTGCTTAATTTTTAATTCATACCAAGATAATACATTCAACGTATAAACCAACATTGAGGAAGGCATGAGGTTATTAAGAACGTAAGAGAATAATGCCGTATTATTTAACGCTAGAAACCTCATCCCATTTCGGATATTGTAAACTTAGTTTCTTTAGTTCATTTTGATTATTGGTGCAATCGTAAATTTGATAATCACACATAAGTTCTCTCTTTTTTGAGTCAGTTAAATCTATATAATTCTTATTTAATGAATCACTTTGAATAAAAATTGAAGGTTTGATTCTACTATTAAGTAGCTTAAAAATATTCCAGATATGTTCTGATTCATAAGTTTTATCAGTCATATAGAACCAATCAGCATATTCAATCTCAATATCTGAATCAAGTACCTTTATCTTTCTCCAAGTTTCTATGTAATTATCATCTAATCCTAAACCTCCATATGCTCTAGCTAAATGTTTAAGCTCTACTACTTGGTTAGAGTTTTTAGTCTTCTCTATTACCTTGTCAAAGTTTTCATTTGCTAATAGCTCACTAATTTTCCAATTCTCATCATCCTTTTTATAAAGAGGGTCTTCATTTCCTTCAAGTGATTTTTGAATACTTTTCAAATCAGCTATCGTATTTTCATCAGTTGGTTCTAATTCAATAGCTTTTTCAATACTTTGAATTGCATTTGAATATTCACCCATTTGTTCTTGCATATTTCCAATTTCTCTATACGCTGATGCAATACCTGGGTCAATTTTAATTGCCTTAAGGTATGATTCAATAGCTTTAGATGGTGCATTATTGAAATCGTAAATATCTCCAACGATATACCAACAATCAGCTATTTTAGAATCATGGTTAGGTGTTTTTTGTTCAGATTCTTTGATATAAGGAATCAGTTTATCTTTAAACCATTCGAATCCTTTTCCATGAGCATATGAAACACCATTTTCAGATACTTCATTAATAAACGCAATAAGTTTAGATTTAGTCATTTAATGAAGATTCTACTTTTTTATCAGTTATTTTCTCTTTAGTATATTTTGAGAAAATATTAGCATAACGGTCATCAAAACTAAGTTTAGTAATATCCTTAAACTTATGCTTTGTGTTCTTTTCATCGAATATTCCTTGGGCATTGAAATATTTAATTGATATCGATTTTTTGTTTATACTTTTCAATTCACCAACACAGAAATAACTCTTATTTGGATGTTCACATTCTGAAATCACCGTTAATCCAGTTTCCTTAACACTCTCGTAGATTGTATTCCAATCAGTTAAATCTATTTCATATTTTAATTTAACATCATCTAATAGGCCTTCTTCCTTTAAGATTCTTTCGTACGTCTTATCATTCTTATTATATCTAACATATTTGATTGTTTTAATAGGAATTATTTGATAACCAAGTATTCTAAACTCATCAGTTTCTTGTAATAGAATAAAATCTTTTGATTTACTTAAAATAAATCCAGTTGTAATTCCTTCAAAGCTGCCTTTTTTTCTAGTTAATCTAGCGTATAGCTTTTCTGAATAATGTTTTTCTATTTTATCAATTACTTTCTTCATTCGTTAGTTTTTATAATGAACCGAAGATAATACATTCAACCCATAAACCAACATTGAGGAAGGCATGAGGTTAGGGTTTTCATCTGTCAATATGTTTTAAACTATATACCACCCCATCCCTTTGGTACAATAATTGAACTTGACTATGATAGATATGGATAACAAAACGCTAATACAAAAACTAATACTCGATACTCTTGCGTCAGATAATATTGACAACAAAAGAACCATTCGTAATCAAGTAGTTGAGCTATTTAAGGAGTCCAAACTCGTAAATCATACTCCAGTAGCAATTAGATTAAATACGACATTAGAGCTTAAAGAAACGATTGATAATTATATTACTCATGACAATACGGCAACTAGAGAAGCATTGAAAAACATGTATTCGTTTGTCAGTCAGTTATTATGTGATGAAATAAAGATTGCTGGATAAATCAGTTGACGCTGGTGAGGAAGGCATGAGGTTGTAGGCTCACTATATGTGATGATATAGAATATACCAGTTTATGGGTATTGTGCTGGTTGTTTGGTTGATGTATTTTAGCTTAAATAGATTATTTTTATTATGCCTCGAAAAATTAGCACCCTACTTGGAACATCTTCATCAGTATTAGAAAAAAAAGGAGTATTTGATGGGTTTATTGATATAGATTCTAGACTTCATGTTGACCCTAGCTTGCTCCAAAATATAAAAATTAATGAGTTTGAAAATTCTAGCTCAGTTTTTAATGAATATTTTCAAGATGTTCTATCCTTGATTAAAAATTCAAAGAAAGAAAGGGACGTTTTATGGAACGAAGCATGGAGTAGACTTCAATTTAAAGAAGAAGGAAGTGTAGCTTTAGGATATGCAAAAAAAGGTACTAGAGGAAGTGCTATTGGTCCAGTATTAGCTGAAAATATTTTAAAAACGGCTAAAGAGATTGTAGATGCTGGAATAAATGACCCCGTAATTTTCGAGTTAGTAGGAATTATACAAGATAATATTGGAGCAGATAGGATTAGTGATATGACTATATCTATATTATTTCATAATTTTCTAAAATATACCGAAAGAGTATCCAAAGAATTAAGCTTTAAAACAAAAGTTTTCAAAGTCAGAGGTTCTGATTACGAATTACCAGAGGATGAAGTAGGAAAAACTTTCATAGTTTTTCTTCCTAAAAAACTATTAAGTGGTTTGCCAATTGCAGAAGATTGGAGTGATATTGATAGTGTTCGCTTTTATAATTCTGAATTAAGGAAGAGGGTGAGTAAAATAATTGGAAAAAGCTGGAAATCAGCAATAAACAAACTTAATAAAAAACAACTCAAAAATATCCTTTTAGAAAACCCAGAGCTTTTAAAAGATTTAATTCTTCAATATAAATCTAAGCCAAAATCTGAATATGACTTTAGAAATGACCCCCTAGGTGAGATTATATGGGCAGAACTTTCAGAAAGCGCACCAACAGAACACCCGTTGAACTTACGAGATTATAACCCTATTACTAGTGACAATATATTGGAGGTAGTTAAAAAAATGTGTCATCATTTTGCTAGTTTGATTGAATATAATGGATGGTTTGAATACCTATACGATGTAAACGGAAAGCAAAAAAGAGAACGTGCCCCGCAATTACTATTTTATGGTGTAGCTGAAGCTTATTGTGAGGCTAATAATTTTAGTTTAGATAGGGAAACTAACGCTGGAATTGGCTCATTAGATTTTAAATTATCTAGAGGTTTTGATGCAAAAGTTAATGTTGAGTTGAAATATTCTACAAACAGTAGTTTAATAAAAGGGTTCGAAAAACAATTACCAGCTTATAATAATGCAGAAAAGACTGATTCTAGTATCTATCTAATTATAAAAACAAAAAAATCTAATAGTAATATTGATAAATTATTTAAAATATCTGATGCTTTGAAGGCTCAAGGTAAAAGAGTTCCAGATATTATAGTTATTGATGGTCAAAAGCAAGTTTCAGCAAGTCGTAGGAGATAATCCTAAAAAGTAACATCACCAGAATACTTATCCATTAAATGACCGTGCTTGAATGAATTCTGAGTATTTATATTTCTTCTAAGCTATCATAATTATATTTATAATTCAATAAATGAGGTGTAGGTGTTTTACCTTCTGGTGCATAATAATCATGGACTGCTCTATATTTTTCAGAAATTAGATGTATGTTTTTCCTTGCTCTTGACGCTAAAACGTAGAGTAGTTTTTTTGAATTTTCATCTCCATTCCCATCATTAAAGTGTGGAATATAATCATCTAAAAGTGCAAAACCAATCATTGTATCATACTCTTCACCTTTTACACCGTGGATAGTTGAAACTGTGATTCCTTCTCTTTGCTTAAAAACCTTTCTAAAATTATCTATATCTCCAATGAAAGGATTTCCTTCTTTTATTAATCTTTGAATTCTATTTCTTGAGCTTTCAAAAAATGAAATATGATGTTCTAATAATGATGGGTATCGATTTATATCCAAAGGTAATCTACTACAAATTTCTTTAAAGAATGTCTCTAAATATACTAATCCATCTTTTTCATTTATTTCTATTGAATTACAAATTTTTAAAAAACGTTTACTATTCAATTCCGATATATCCACTCCAGTTGACTCTAGACTATCTAAAATTTCTTTACTCCACCTTAAACGTCTTACATACATATAGGGAGAAGGCTCAGTTAAAATGATTCTAGATAATTTATACCAAAAGTTCTCTATATCCCTAGAAAACGGAGCCATTCCTGGTCCATCAAAACTATAATCTGGCATCTTAACCATTAATTGTCTTGTGATACTCGCTAAATGAATCCATTGAGGTGCAACAATACAAATTTCATTAGGCATAATTCCCTCTTCAACTATATTAAATATTATTAAATTAGAAATTTCATCTATCAAATCATCAACAGAAATAATTGAATTAAAAGTTATTTTACTTGGATATCCTTTATTTGGACTACTAGGCTTAATCTCGTTATCAAAAGTCTTATAATTTTCAAAATAATCTATAATTTTTTCGGAAGACCTATAGTTTTTCGTAAGGCTTTTTTGATTTAATTTAAATCCAAGTAATTTTTCTAATTCATCTTTAGACATAGGATAACCTCCTAAAGAATTATAAATAGATTGATTCGGGTCCCCTACAATTAAAGTTTTTGAATCACCTTTATTTGCTTTAAGAATTAAAGAAATAATATGGTATTGAATTTCTTTAGTATCCTGATATTCATCAATCAATATAAATGGAAAAAGATTGCTTAATATTTTTGAAACAACAGGTTTGTTTTCTAATAATTTAAAACTATAAAAAAGAATCTGTTCAAAGTCAATTTGATTATTTTTTTCTAAAATGTTAAAATATTCACTTAAGATAATTGTAAGTGATTCGTGTTTTTCTGAATCTAAGCATGTTAAGTAGAATTTTTCAGGTTTTGCAAGTATACCACAATCCCAATAGGTGATTTTTTCTTTTTTATAGGGCTTGCATAATTCAGTCAATATTTCTTCAGACTCAAAAGAATTAATAACTCGAAACCCATTTCTTAATCTATCGGAATATAAATGATATGGTTTTAAAATCCATTCTAGACAAAAGGAGTGTATTGTGCCAATCCATAATTGTTCGGTATTTACTCCTAACAATTCAATTCGGTGTTTAATTTCATCGGCTGCGTTATTGGTATAAGTTATAGCTATAACATATTCTTTATTCGATTTTATTTGACTTAACTCATATGCTATTTTATAAGTGAGAGTTCTTGTTTTACCACTACCTGGACAGGCAATTAATAAAATACTATCTGTATCTAAAATAGCCTCTCCTTGTTCTTTATTTAATTCATTTTTATCCCAAACAAACATTTTATTTAACTTTATCTAAAAATATTAATATTTGGTCATCAGGTATAGTAGCTTGTATTTCGGTAATGATATCGTCAATCGAAGCTTTGTTGATTCGGTAATTAGATAGCGTTTCCCTCAATGTAGTTAATTTAAGTTCTTTATTGTTTTCAGCATTCTTAGAAACTCTATAACCAATTATGTCTGCAATTATATTATTAGAATAAGTTTCTTTGGAAAACAAAATAGCATCAATAATATACTCTGGCATAATTGTATCATAGGTAATGTTTTTTCCTAACATTATAGCAAACCATCCTTTTCCTTCTTTTTTCGCCATTGTAAGAATTCTTTTACCGAAAACAGCCACATTACCATCCTCTAATTCTTTTTTAGATTTATCTCTAGTGGGTTGGTCTGTATAAATTTCATCTATTAATCTACATACCTCATCTTCATTACCTTCATATAAAAACTCTATTTCAAAAGTATAATCCGCATAAAATGTTTTTAACCAATCATTATCTTTTTCAAAATCATTTAAAACAGCTTTTCTTTCTAACCCACTTTTTTTTGAATTTTCAACTTTTGTCTTATACTTTTTTAACTTACTACTGTCACCAGATTTTATAGTTGTATCGCAAATTGCATCATCCAAATCCGTTAGAATACTACATTTTCTACGAATTCTATCCTTATGAAATAGCTGTGCCACATTTTTAAATCCAGTACTTCGAATATTAATTAAACTAATCCCTAGTTCATCAAGACTTATTCCAAATACCTTTTTCACCATTTGAGGTATTAATATTTCTTCTGCATCACCTTCAACCAAGATAACTCCTTTTGCAAATAATAAATTAGTTCTAATAGCATCTAAATACCTCTGAATTTGATTTATATTCTCTGGTAATAGACCGTTAGATGGCTGAAAAACTTCTGCAAAATTTAATTTTTTAGCAAGAATATTAATGTTCTTAACATTACATACTTCTGAAATTTGGGTTGAATGTGTTGAGTATATAATTTGGGTATCTCCATAGTCTAATTTATCAAATAATGTTTTTTGAATATGATTATGAATATGAGCTTCTGGCTCTTCGATTATTAAAAAATTAGCAAAAGTATCTTTTGATTTTCTGTACTTAAACTCTAATAATTTAAGTGTTAAAAATATCAAGTTCGCCCCCCCCAAACTAAGTTCTTGTATTCCCCCTTCGTATTCTTCATCAGGCTCACCAATAAATAGTTTTAAAGATTGTAATAATTTATCTGCTTCACTAGGTAAGCTCGATTTGATTGATAGAGACGAAGGTGAATAAGTTTGTCCAACTGCATCCTGAATCGTGCTTTTAATGTCTTTTCTTATCTTTTGAACGTCATCTAATTCTTCAATTCCTTTATTTAATTCATCTACTAAATCACTTATAGGTTGATAATCCTTATCTTTTATTTCACCGCTTTTATTTTTTAAAAGAGTTAACAATGGGTTAGTTCTATTGTTGTGAAAATCACTAACTACATCTCTCAAAGCTTGTATAAAAGTGAATGAAATTTCTTTTGAGATTGAGAGCTGATGAGGAATTTTTGTTCCGAATTTAGAAGAATCTATAGTTGATGGAAAAATAACATTTTCAAAATCTCCTACTAACTCTTTATAAACATCTGGGTCATTAAAATCGGCAGTGCTCTTCCCTGTAAAAAATGTTTCGTAGTTTTCATTTATCGTTATTTCTTCTAATATCTTATCTAATCCTACTTTATCGTCTTTTGATAACTCAGAAAGCCTTTGTCTTATGTCTGCTTTTGGTCTAAAGAATAAGTTGTAAGAAGCTTTTTCTACATATTCATCTTCGGCTATACCAACTCCGTGTATAAATAATGACTGTATCGCTTCTTCATTAGTGATTTCGTCAAATTCTATACTGATTATTATCCAATGACCCTTCCAAGAGTCACCTACTAATGTTCTATTAAAATCATTTTCAGTAAGTTTATATGAGTAATGTAATGATGTGTCTTCAAGCAATAATCTAATCGCTTTAAATACATTCGTTTTACCTGAACCATTTTCACCAATGATAGTATTGATTCCTTTATTGAATAGAAATTTAGAACTAGCAAAATTCTTGTAGTTAACTAAACTTACTTTTGATATATACATTTAATTTTTTCTTTTGGGGTAAATGTTTTTAATTATAGCTAAACACTAAAACGTACTACATTAATGAAATATATTCAGACGATGTTTATAGTTTCATCAAATCTAAACAATACTTTAAGTTTTTGAAATGACCATTGTCAGGTATTTTTACCTCACCAAATTTAGTGACATTTACTCTCTGTAATCACAATAATGCTATGTCATAATCGCTTAGGCGATTTACTCTTTAGTTACCTTTTTTAGCAAAACGTTACCCATTTATTTTACTTTTTTTTTAAAAAATGATAGAAAGTTTTTCATTAACTTTAAGACATGATAAAAAACAAGCTGCCCTACATTATCAGATATATACGCTACTAAGTGCTTGTGGTATTATGTCTTATTTCCAATCGGGATTGAGCAAGATGAATTTTCAAAAACTCATTTCAAGAATAATAGTTCTAAAAAGTAATATCGCCAGAATACTTATCCATTAAATGACCATGCTTAAATGATTTCAATCCAATAATCTTATTGCTATCTGAATCATATCTTACCTCAACATAGAACCTATCGATTGCATATAAAACCATTTTAAAGCCTTCTGAGGTAACGGAATCTATAAATAACCCATTATCCCAAACAGCTTGGTATTGATTATTGTCGCTAAGTAAATTGAACTCGTAGAGCGTCATTTGTAGTAGTTATTTCACTAGTAATGGTGACTGAGGTATAAGTAGTAATAGAATTATTTTATTCTATAGGATGCCTTGATTTTTTCAATTAAAACAAGAGCATCTTTTTCTTCCATTCGTGAATTTATATCTTCTGCAATACCTTCAATTTTATCCTCGTCGAATTTATATAACTCATCATATATTTTAGATACTAATTGATTTATAAATTCCTCAGGATAAATTTTTACCCTATCGTAGAATTGATTTAACTCTACATAACTAATTTTTGTTTTGTTTTTAAACTCGGGTATTTTATTAATTAATTTTTCTTCAAGAGAGTCTGAGTGTTTTAGTGAATTATTTACATCCTTTAACTGGACTATCTCATTATAAACACTTATTTCCTTAGAGTTAATATTTTGAGTATTTAGAAAATTTATTATGGAATCCCATCTATAAAAATCTTTAGTATTAGATAGCGAAAAAGAGCGCCTAAGTAATTTCTTAATATTGATTTCAAAAAATTTATATAAATAAATAATCTTCATTTCTATAAGAGCCCATAATTCTTCTTGCATAAAATATTGCTCCGCTCCAATTTGGTGTAATTGGATATCTAAATCAATATCATCTTCATTTTTATAACCTTCAAAAATATCTACTTCGGGTTCATTACCTCCATTATTTTTAATTAACTCGTCATATTTTTTTTGAGCTAATATTTCTTCTTTAATAATTTTTTCAATGGCTATGTCAGCCGAAGATTCAAACATATTTTCCTTTCCATAAATAAAAGATTCAAGGCAATGTTGATTAATTTCTCGTATTTCGATACCGCTCTCTTCATAAAAACTACCCATCAATTATTTTTTATTTAGTAGATAATAATTCATTAAAAGTAACCTCGAATACCTCAGCAAACTTAACTACAGTCGATAGTTTAGGTTCCTGAATTCCTTTCTCATATTTCCTGATGTTTTCTCTATCAATCCCCATAGCAGCACCCACATCCATCTGAGACATATTACGTTCAAGGCGTAACTCTTTAACCTTCTTACCGAATTGAATTACGATTACTGGAATTGGTTTTTTTCTTTCTCTTGGCATACTCACAAAGTTGCGGAATATGCTTGTTTTACAAGGGATTGAATAAACGGGGTTGTTTGTTCGGCAAATTCTTTGTATATTTGAATATATCAAACAATATAACAATGAGATTAAATGATTATTCCGTTAGCAATTACACTCAAGTACTAGATAAACTAGCACGTTCAAGACAAGTGCATAATTCAAGCTTCCACGCCGATTTTACCGCTGAAGCCTTGCTATGGGGTATTTTGTCTTTTTTGTTTGAGAAGCTCGCTTTTATCGTTGTGTTTCCCATAGTATTCATCATTGTTAACCTAATCAAATTACTAACCCAGAAGAACTAATTATGAAAAACGCAACATTTTGGGTAGTGGCAATTTTGATGGTTTTTGGTGTGGGTATTTATGTAAAAAGCACCATGTCATTCGATAAGAAAGGTGCTAATAAACTAAGACATGAATATATAAAACAAGATACTCCAAAAGAGGAAAAAGAAGCTAAATGGGAGCTGTCTACTTTTAAGGGGCTTATACCTGAAACAGGAGAAGAGATAGCATTATTATTTGAATCAAATGGTAAAGAGATAGAAATTTGGGATGCATCAAATTCAGTTTGGGAATATGAGGATTGGGCTTGGAACGAAGGTAAATTGAAAGGTAATCAGTATTTAATTCAATATGATGTTGAAAAACAATACATGTTAAATTGTAAACACCATCAAGTTAAAAAGGAATACAAACAAGTATCTACATATAATAATAATAATAATAATAATAATAGCTCGTGTAGTTATTGCGGGGGCGATGGTATTGTAACATGCACTATGTGCGCTGGAACTGGTAAGAATAATTTAGGAGCAGATTGTGGATGTGTTACTTTATACATTAATCAATTAAGGCTTGGGCATAAACCCACCAGAACACCGATGTATTGGTCTTGTGAATATTGTAATTAAAACTAACTTATGGATACAAAATATTTCTTGAATAAAAACGGTAATCAATCTGAACCATTTACAATTGAGCAGTTAAAGAATGAATACATAACTGCTGACACAATGATTTGGGCTGAAGGATTTGAAGACTGGATAAAAGCTTCAGAGTGTCCTGAAATAGCGCCATTAATATCACAGCAACCTCCAGTAATAAATAAACCTCAGCAACAACCAGAACTCGAAGCTAAGACCGATAGCAAAGGAAATGTGCTATACTACAGAGAGGTCAAAACAGAGAAAACCAGTACTGATGTATTTGCTATAATAGCTTTTGCAGCTGGGTTGGGTGGATTCTTGATTGTACCAATTGTATTCGTTCCAATAGCATATGTAGCTTGTATTGTATCTTATTACAAGATGAAGCAAGATAAGTCACTTGGTGGTATTGGGTTTAGGATAATAGGTGCCATACTAACAACCATAAATATATTATGGATGATGTTCGCGTATAAAATATATGGAACCCTGTTTTAATCATATGAAAAGAACTCTCGTGGCGTCAACTATTTTAGGAAAGGTAATTATGATGTCACAAGAGGTTGGGATAATTAGAGGAACTGAAATACATGTCATCTTCTATCTTAGTTGCTTTTATATTCTATGTTTAATTTAGTTGATATACACTGGTAATCTTTTCATGTTTACAAGTTATCAATCTTATCTCAATGACTACAATGGATTAGAGGTGTTTGATAAACTAGATAACCAGGTTTTAAATAAAAACTATAACCTACTATTCATATTATATATTATTTATTCCTTTATATATTTTAGGTTCACCTACTTTAAAAAAAATATGTTATCAAAGTTATCAAACAGGCTTAACACCTTATAAATACTGGTATTGTAGTGATAAGTCATTAGATAAGTTGTGATAATCACAGATAAACTAAACCATCATTTTGTAGTATAGTTGAAATAAACTTCAGCATATATTATTTAATATATCTTCAATAAAAAAATTACAAAATAACTCCCTTAAATCCATCTTTTTTTATTATTTTTTCTGTATACTTACAATAAGAAATTAAGCAAAGGATTCAGGTTATTGACTTAGCTTATTAAACTAAAATGACCAAGCGAACAAATGAAATATGATACTGTTTTTCTAAGCTTCCTATAAGAGAAGATATATAAAAACGCCTGTTAACTAGTCAGTACTTTGTTCGTTGTATAAAGCTAATTAACAGGTCTTTTTATTTAAGATGAAAAGAAAAACAGTAAGTCTTTACCCAAGTATTACAGCGGTAGAGAAAAATTCACCAATTACATTAGGTGAACTAGTAAAGGGCATTGCGAAGCCTTCAGATAAAATTCGTAACACAATAACAGCTTTAAGAGATTTGCAGAGTTCTGACATAGAGTCTAAAGAGTTAGAAACACGTTCTAAGGCAATAAAAACAACCTTACCAGCAGTAACAGTCTGTGGCACCTTTAAAGCCAATAGAAGCAGTAATAAAGAATGGTTAAGTAACACTGGATTAATTTGTTTGGACATAGATAAAGTATTGGGAAATATTGAATCTTACAAGGAAACTATCAAAAAAGACCCATATACTTTAGCAGTATTCAAGTCACCATCAGGTAACGGTTTAAAGGTTTTAATCAAGTCTCAGTATCACAAAAAGAATCAGTTTAAAGCTCTTTATAAATCACTAGAGAGTTACTATAGTCTAAACCATTTTGTGAAAACTGATAAAGCATGTAGTGATTACAATAGGTTATGTTTTTTAAGTTATGACCCAGATATATATGTAAACTGGGGAGCTAAAGAATATGAGTATGAATTTATTGATGAAGAAACGTCAGGACCAGGAGAGGAAAACCTTCAGGCTAATAACGATGATAAACACCAAGATGTAAAAAAACTAATAGCTAAATTAGAAGTTGATAAATTAGATATCACATCATCATATAGTGATTGGTTAAGAGTAGGGTTTGCATTAGCTCACCAGTTTGGAGAAGATGGTCGTACCTATTACCATCAGGTAAGTAGCTTGTATAATGGCTATGATTACGTCGAATGCGAAAATCAATATGATAATTGTTTACGAAATTATGAAGGTAATGATGTAACTATTAAAACACTATTTGGTTTAGCCAAGCAGAAAAGCATCACAGTGGGTAACGCGACGGCTCCAGTTATATTAACTCAAGGGCATGATAGTTCTGATATCGAAAATGATAATCATTTCTGGTATACTGAAAGAGACCATGTAAAGATTAGTCATACTGATTTATATAGTTACTTAGAACAACAAGGGTTTCATTCTGTAGAAAAAAACGGCGGTGATATATTTGTTCAAATAAAAGACAATATAGTAGTTGAAACTAGTAAAAGAATCATGAAGAATTGTGCATTAAATTATGTTAACGCACATGGTGACAAAGCTGTTAAGGATGCTTTCAGAAGAAACGTTAATAATTTGTTTAGTCCAGGTCAACTGGAGCTATTAACGCAGAAAGAATTAACGTATTTAAAGGACACTAAGAAAGAGGTTTTCAAGCCGTTTAAAAATGGAATAGTTAAAGTTACAAAGAAGGAAATTGAATTAATACCTTATAACCAGATAGATGGATATGTTTGGAAAGAAAATATAATTGACCACAAATTTGATAGTCAATCAGGTAAAACAGATTTCAAAAAATTCTGTAAGTTGATTTCAAACGCTGGAGAATTTCCAGAACGATATAAGTCATTAAAAAGTATTCTTGGTTATGCGTTATCAAACTATAAAAGTCCTTCATTAACAAAGGCTATTATCTTTTGTGATGAACAATACTCAGACCAGCCACAAGGTGGAACTGGAAAGGGATTATTGTCTAAAGCTTTAGCTTGTTTAACTAATACGGCTACTATAGAGGGTAAAGGATTCTCTTTTAATAAAGGATTCAAATTCCAGCGAGTAACTAACTCAACTAAGCTTATCCATTTTGAAGACGTAGAAAAGAATTTCGATTTTGAAATGTTATTTAACATAATAACTGATGGTATTACTATAGAGAAAAAACATAAAGACGAGAAACATATACCATTTAAGGACAGTCCAAAGGTTATCATTTCTACAAACTATGTAGTTAATGGTGTGGGGCAAAGTAATGCTAGAAGAAGGGTTGAATTTGAATTACACCCACATTTTAATTCTGGTCATAGTCCAGAAGATGAATTTGGAAAGTTAATGTTTAATGAGTGGAATAATAAAGAATGGAATGCCTTTCATCATTATATGTTTAAGTGCATCCAATGTTTTTTAAAGAATGGTATAGTTGAACCACCACAGATAAATATTCAAAAACGTAAATTGGTACAGAACACTAGCTATGTGTTTAGCGAATGGGCGAACAATTATATTATCCCTAATATAAGATATGATAGAGCAATATTACATAGCGATTATCAGCATTCAGAAAATACTGAAATAACAAAGAAAACATTCTATGGTTATTTGGCTACTTATGCAGAGCTTAAAGAATTAGAACGAGAAGAATCTCGCTCAGGAAATATTATCTTCTATACGTTTGTAGGTAATAGCCAGAGACAAGTAGCGTAACGAAGTAACAAATGAATTAATGCCAGTATATCACTGGCATTGTTTGTTTACACCTCCCTCACCTGGTGCTAATTAATTATAAGGTTTTATAAATAGACTTGGGAATCCTGGTTTATATAAGGGCACATATTATTTAATATATACGCCTATGGATTGGTCTTCAAAATATTTTTTGGGAATTTTCCAGGATTTCAAAACAAGTCCCTTCTAGGTTGATATTTATATCTAAAACGATATATCATGAAAATAATTATAACACTAGAACAACTGAAGCGAGCAGTACATACAAGCAACGAAATAAAATATCCGATAACCTTTAAAGAAGGAGCACGAGATTTCGATAAATGGGTTAATTATATGCAAAACAACCACCCAGAACTGTACCATTCTAGTTAAATAATGTACCTATTATAGTAACACTGTTTCAAATGTTTTATATAAAAGCTTGATTTTCTATGATTATCAAGCTTTTTTATTTGAGATGTTAATGAAGCTTTAAAAATATTTTGAAAAATTTTCACAATAACTATTTTTCACTTTAGAGCACATCGGAATACAATTAGACTATACTTAGAGTAAGACCACGAAAACAAGACTTAAGGACCTATTTCCAATACTTACCAGTGGTTGTAAATCAACCACCCTATTATTAGACCATTAAACAATAAATTACAAGGGTAAAGTATTTTATTAAGTGAGTTCTATTGACCGTTTTGGTTACTCTGTAAATGATATCTTAAATGAATGAAACCAGTCGCATTTAATAGCAGGTTAATTTGAAATATCTGTCAATTATATCCAGGGGATATTAAAAATAGTTAATTTCTGTAATTATAATTTTGATGCTCATTAATAACCTCAGTACATAATTATTTTTTGTTTTTAAGCACATAATTTTCCCACCATCTATCGGTTGAATAATTTATGTCTCCAAGTATTACAGATTCACCAATTTGTGGAGTTGTAATTGGCATTCCCATTTCTTTTGCCCTTAAGGTTACTCTTTCTATCGGGTCTGTCCAGCTATGCGCCGCTAGTGTAAATGCTCCCCAGTGAATTGGTAAAATCATCTTTGCTCTTACATCAAATCCAGCTTGAACTGTTTGCTCTGGCATCATATGCACGTCCGACCACAATTCATTATATTGACCACATTCCATTAATCCAATATCGAAAGGACCATATTTTTCTCCAATTTCTTTAAAGTGGCTACCATAACCACCATCACCACTGAAATATATATTGTCTTTATTACCTTTAATTATCCAAGAACCCCATAATGTCGATGATTGGTCGGTTATTCCCCTTCCAGACATGTGCTTTGAAGGAGCAAAAATCAAATTAATACTTCCAAATTTAATTTCTTGCCACCAATCTAATTCATGTATCTTTTCTTGTGGGATATTCCAAGATTTAAGATGGTTACCTACTCCAAGTGGAACAAAAAAATGATTCGCCTTTAATTTTAATTTTTCAATCGATGGGTAGTCCAAATGGTCATAATGGTCATGAGATATAATTATTGCATCTATTTGAGGAAGCTGTTCTATGTCAATGGGCATTTCTTCATTATATCTTTTTCTTCCTAACCATTTGTGAGGTGCAGCATAATCTCCAAAAACGGGGTCAATCAATATGTTCTTACCATCTAACTCTATTAAAAAAGTAGAATGTCCAAACCACGTAATACGAGTTAATGTATCAGTTTTATTGTTAATTTCTTCGAAACTTATCTTTAGAACTTCAATATTCTTACTAGGTGAAATATTGGGGTTAGGGTTAAATATCTCTCTTAACATAGCAGTTATACTATGGCAGTTTAATTCTAAGCTAAATTCTTCTAAGTTTATAAATTTCTCATCTTCATAATGACCAGTCTTTGCATATTCAATTTTCTGCTCCTCATTCGGAGATTGACCAAACTGTGGGCTCAGTTGTAGAAAGAGAACAACAACAAATGCTAATACACCAATAATACTCCCAAACAATACCAATATTAACTTTAAAACCTTTTTCATATTATTCTGAAAGTCTATTTATATCTAAAATTTCCAAATGCTCCTTATCATAACCTTTGACCACTGTATTAATCATAGCCTTTCCTATTTTAACTGTATCTGTAAAGGTTTTAGGAAAGTATTTAAATATTGGATAAAACGGTCTTAACACAGTATACAGAATGTGAAACGCTCTAACTTTAGTTTTTGTTCCTTTTAAAGGTTGAATATAACCTGGTCTAAACATGTAAGCTCCTTTGAAAGGTAAATTCAATAGTACATTCTCTGTTCTTCCTTTTACCCTCGCCCACATAACGTTTCCTTGTTCTGTGCTGTCAGTACCAGTTCCTGAAACATAGCAAAAAGTCATTCCTTCATTGTGCTTAAGAACTTTTTCAGCAAAGCTCAAAGTAAGGTCATGAGTTATTCTACCATAGTCTTCTTCTGATTTTCCAACCGAAGATGTTCCAAGGCAGAAAAAACATGCATTATAACCTTTAATATCACCCTCTATATCAGTTAAATTATAAAAATCTTTTGTCAAAAGCTCCTTCAACTTTGGATGCTGAATATTAATTGAGCTTCTATTTATTACTAGAACTTCTTTTACATTAGGGTTCTCAAGGCATTCCAATAACACACCTTTACCAACCATTCCGCTTGCTCCTGTTATTATAGCTTTTACTTCCATATTATATCTAAATATTTTTTTTCCTCGTTACAGATGTTGTTTGTAAAAAACCGTCAAGTAATCCACTGCCTCATCAATATTTTTTTCAATATCGTAGCATTGTATATGCCTAGCTCCTTCTATTATTTTCATTTCTTTCTTATCATGAAGCATTTCTGAGAGAAACCTCTCAGTATAAGGTTTTGAAAATGCTTCTGTTCCAGTAATTCCCAAATACGGAATTGAAAGGTCCTTAGCTAAATCCAATGCTTGAGATTTAATAAGTGCTTCATATGACATTGTTGCCATTTGAGAATTAAAATTTGGCCAACAACCTGCAACACGACTATAGTAGTAATCATAGATATCATCAGCATCTGGACCACTAAATGGCAAATCTTCTTTTGTTTTTGCATCTGGATAAATAATACCCGAATGAGACTCCTCTCCCGACTCAAAATATAGCTGCCTTGCTTCGTTAGATTGATTTAGAAGATAAGACCTAACCTCATCATTTATCATTGGATTGTACCCTGTAAATTCTCTTAATGAAAAATGAGCAACAACCGTTGCAAATGCTTTAACCCGTGCATCGCTTACAATTCCGTGCATCGTGTAAGATGAACCAGCACAAATTCCTAACGCTCCAATTCTATCATTGTCAATATTTTCTAAGGTTCCTAAAAAACTGATAGCACTTTGCACATCTTCTCCCTTTCTGAAAGGGTTGTCATAGTTTTTAGGTGTTCCACCGCTTTCTCCTTGGGTAGAAAAATCAAAAGCAAGTGTGACAAAACCTTTCTTAGAAAGCTTTTCTCCAAAAACACCAGCTGCCTGTTCTTTCACACTCCCTAATGGGCCAGCCAAAGTTATTGCTGGATATTTTTTTGATTCATCAAAATCTGGTGGACAAAACAGCCACCCTATTATCTTATCTCCATTACTGTTAAATGTGATTTTATTTTTTCCTGTTTGTAAATTCATGATTTCTAAGTTTTCTATAATTCTAAATATTTTCAAGATAAAAGTTTGTAAGATGGTCAACAATCTGATTAACGTATTCATCTTTGTCATAGGTTTGAACATGCCTTGCACCATCTATAACTTTTATCTCTTTGTTCTCATGCTTTATTTCAGCATAGAACCTCTCAGTAAACGGTCTTGTAATAGCTTCGCTTCCAACAACACCCAGATAAGGTATGCTCAAATCTTTAGCTAAATCCAATGCATGCGATTTAAGTAATGTCTCATACGACATACTAGCATTTTTCGAATTGTAGTTTGGCCAACTTTTTGAAACCCTCTCATAAAAATAATCTGAAATGTCTTCAAGGTCCCCAACAGGAACAGGCATATTCTTTAAATCTTGAAATGCGGGCATCAATATATTAGTAGTTTCTGAAATCCCCGTTTCATAATATCGTTGTCTATCTTTGTTCGATATATCAATCATTGTATTTCGTGCCTCCTCGGTAACCATTGGATTATAACCAGCATATTCCCTCATAGAGAAATAAGGGTTGACTGACGCAAAGGCTTTCACTCTTCTATCACTTATAGTTCCATGCATAGTATAAGTTCCTCCTGCACAGATTCCTAAAGTAGCGATACGGTCATTGTCAACATTATCGAGAGTACAGAGATAACTAATTGCATTTTGAATATCATCTCCTTTGTTAAATGGGTTCTCGTAATTTTTTGGTTCTCCTTCACTTTCCCCTTGAGTTCTGAAGTCGAAAACAATTGTAACAAAACCTTTTAACGACATTTTTTCAGCAAACTTTCCTCCAGCTTGTTCTTTTACAGTTCCCATAGGCCCTGCAATCGAAATAGCTGGATACGTTTCTGATTTGTCAAAATCTGGTGGGCAAAAAAGCCACCCGATTATTTTATCCCCATTACTCTTAAACGAAATTTGATTTTTTCCTACTTTTAAGTCCATGATTTCTAGTTTTAAAATTAATATATAGCAAACTTATATAGAAACGGCTACAACTCACACAAACAAAAAAAGGAAGAACTGAAACAAATTACTGATTCCTATATTGTGATGGTGATTTTCCAGTTTGTTGCTTAAATAATCTAGAGAAATAAGTAGGATATTCGAACCCTAAACTGAAAGCAATTTCAGAAACAGATAATGAAGAGTTTCTCAGCTTATCCTTTGCCAAATATATAGTTTGTATATGTATAAGCTCGATAGCTGTCTTACCTGTAAACTCTTTAAGTAAGTCACTCAAATAATTAGGAGTTACATGAAGTTTATCTGCAAGTTCTGTTACCGTTGGTAGGTTGTTTTGTTTTTGATTAACATTCATATACTCATTAAGTAAACTTTGAAAATCTTGTACAACCCTGTTATATGTAGTTTTTCTTGAGGTGAATTGGCGTTTATAATACTTTTCTACTAAGGCTAATAGCACATTACAGTAAGATAAAATAATCTTTAATGAAGAATCCTTTTTAAGAAACTCTGTGTACCCTTGAGTAAACATAAGTTTAACTTCTTTCTCTTCATCTGTAGTTAAAAACAGAGCCTCTTTAGTACTATAGGAGAAGAAATTAAATATGAAGTTATTATATTCCTTAAGAAATTCTTCATGAATAGCAATATGAAACCCCTCCCACTCACCTTCATCACTCCACTCATAAACATCTCCTGGTTTTAAGAAATAAATAAATCCGTTGTCTGGGTCTCCATCCGTCTGTCCAAACTTTTTTAAATTCATGTTCTTATATCTCTTATAGGCAATTACATAGAAATTTATACAAATAGGTGGTGATTCAACTAACTTTTCACTTTTACCCTTTACATAACTCTGGATATCCAACCCACTATGTTTTGAAGGCTCAATGCCCAAATAACTATTTAATTCTGATATGTTATTAATATTTTTCAAACTATTCAAACCCTTTTCTTAATTTCCTTAAAATTAAACTAAACTTAAGCATGCATTTTATATAGTGTTGGGCGTAGTTTTTGAACGTACATATTACATTTGAGTATCATAAACCATTGGGAATTGTTCTGGGATTTCTTCCAACGATTCACCTAAATTTTGTCTTAAATCAATTTCTATTCCACGTGCTATAGTTGAAATTGGTACGTCATTAGCTGCACCTTGAAATGGGTTTTCACCTGACCTTCCAATTCTTTCCATTGTGTGAAAAACCCAAGCTACTATAATATAAAAAGGTATAGAAACCCATATGAAGAGAGAGCCAATATTTGGTTGTATTAAACTTATTTCTTTTCCTATTTCTGCGAATTGCGGAACTATTGCCAATGGTAATAATAAAACAAAAACCCACATAAAATAATGATTTAATGTAGCAAATTGTCGTGGGTATGGGAAATTTTTGATTCGCTCTGATTTACCCTGTAAAGTAAACATTTCTTGCAATACACTTTCCAATTCTAAAAAGGAAAACTCCCAAACTATTCCTCTTTCTTTTAATTTCTTAAGATGGTGTGATTGCAAATAAAGTATTGCTGTTTGTTTATTATTTTTGCTCATAACATATTCCAAATCTTGGTCAGAAAGATAAGGTTTCATGTCTTTTTCTACATTAGAATCCCATTCTGGTGGGCGAATAATTTTGCTCCATTCTTTGTTAGTTTTTTCATGGATTACTGTTTCCCAAGGTCTAGAAGCACGCATTGCGTGTCGTAGAGCTGTCATCCAAGCTATGTGCCTGTAAGTGACAGTTTTAATCTCTTTTTGTAATTCTTCTTCTGATAATTTTTCTACAGTATGTTCATTGTTTATCATATCCTGTACGTACATTCCAAAAGTACGCGAAGTGTTAACAATTCCACCCCATACTTTTCTTGCTTCCCATATTCTGCCATAAGCTGAATTATTTTGAAAACCAATTACAAAAGCAACTGCAGTCCCTATTAATGCTAAAGGAGTCCAAGGTATTTTTAACCATTCCAAAGCTAAAAAATAGTATAGACTTACAAATATTGAAATGATAATAAAAAATAAAAAGGTCTCAAAACGAGTCCATTTTACCATGTCGATAAATTTAAAAACCTTTTTAGTGTACATAAATTATTATTATATTAAATTTCTTCTAATTACGCCCAATAATCGGATATATAGCACTAATGAAACATATCCAACTTTTTACTCAAAAATAGTACTTATAACCGACTTTGAATACGATTTTACAATATAGTTACAGATGAAATAAAGGCTGTTAAAATATGATTGAATGGGCTGTGTGGTGGTGCTTAATAATTAAATTTACGTTCATATAAAATTACATTTTCTGATGGACTATCTATGGTTGAATGAGAAAACCCAGTTTTCTCCAGTACTCTTATTGAACCTATATTATCAATTTCTACACCTCCAGAAATAGATTTTATTGTACCTAAGGACTCACACCACTCAACCAACCCTTTTACTAATTCCGTACCAAATCCTTTACCCCAAATTGATTCTGATAGAAGATAACCAAATCTTAAATCAAGTCTATTTTCTTTAGAATCTAATTCATAAAGAAAAATAAATCCAATTATTTCATTGGTAGGAAGTAATTCTACAGTTAAGAAGTTGCTTTCTTCATTTCTATCTTCTATCCATTTCTGAGCATCCGATGAAGTATTAATACTTTGCCAACCTTCGGGTAATGACTTTGTAACCTCAGAAGTTAGAATGTTTATAATATATTCCTCAATCCTTTGATTAGAAGCCAGACCTTTATCATGATAAGTCCAACTTTTTATTAAAAGTCGTTCAGTTCTGAAATTACATTTATGTTCAAGTGTTTTGGAAAATTTCATATCCTTTCAAAGTTAATAATAAAGAGCGGAATACTTGTAAAACAAGGTTAATATGTGATGGTGATTATCTTGTATAGGACCAGTGGACGCAGGATTACAAGGTTAAATATTATTATATCACTATAAATAGTGACATGAATATACCAGTTTATAGGTATTGTGAAGTGAGTTCAGTTGGTGTATTTTAGTATCTAGTTTAAGAGCTGGTAACAATTATGTCATTTGTGCCAGTGAAATGTATTCTGGCAATAGAAAATGGGTCGCTTCAGTATATGACAATGCTTAGTTTGGGGGAATAGAAGATACCTCATTAGTTAGGATACACTAAAATAGTTTTGTAAACAACCAAATTAAGGCAGCCCTCAGTAGGCTGTCTTTTTGGTTTTAGACAAGCTATCATCTGATTGATGGCATAGGCTGAAAGGATGGGTTTTATAGGCAACAAAAGCAGAGTTATTAACTTTGCCTTCTTGGATAGTTTATTATTAACCCCTTAACTATAAACCTCTTGTTATTGCAACACAACGCTGCAAAAACAGAACTGATTTAGGAGAGGTAAGTTAACAATAGATGTTCTTTATGTTATCGTTGGGTTAGCGCTATTAAGGATTGCTTGAATATATTATGTTTGTTTGAAAGTTCTTTTGAAATACATAAATGACCAAAAAAGCATTACTGGAGCTAATACAAGTGCCATGATATTTTCATTCACAGCAAATTGACCATGAATTATTTCGCTAATTGTATAGATTAATTCAACAATCCAACTCCACATTGAAATCACAAAAGCACCTTTTTCTTTAATATACAATCCACCATATAATCTTGATAATCCAAGTATTAAAAATAAAACACCAACAAGTCTTGGATATGTATTGTCTACACTTTCTAAATTAAATTGTGGTAAGAATTCAACAAGTAGTTCGGGGTTGACTTGGGCAATTAAAAAGATTAAAACATCAACAATAAAAAAGAACACTAGGACGTACTTCAAATATTTCATAATATCTCATATTTCTGAATTATCAATATAGTATATTAAACTAGAACTATTACAATAATTCCTACGACTAGTATATTTCATGGTTGAAATACAAAAAAGCCTACTGATATTTGTAGTAATAGGGTTATGTGGTGGCTTATGGTAGATGTTGTATATTGGTAAAGAATTATTTAATATGGAAACTAATGGTATACAATGTATTGAGAAATTCAGTTGAAATACGAGTTAAACATAAAGATGAAGTAAATAATAAAACTTATGTAGAGGTGTTTTTTGCTGAAATTTTAAATGTTGAACACTTGGGTAGAACTAATATTTTAGAGTCCGTAGAAGTCAATCAAATTCTTGAATTAGAAAAGTATATCCAAAGAGGGAATTCACAAAAAATTAAAAGGAAGTTTGAAAATAGCAAAATCCCCGATGGCTTACGATTATATATTGAGAGCATTTTTAAATCCTAATGGTAACTCAAGATGAAAATTGTAATGTAAATACGGTTTTAATCCTCTAAGTCGTTAAACTACACAAATACTAGTTATATTCCATGGTGTTTTTTATAACAACTATCATCTGAAGTGTTATCGAGGCTGTTAGGATGGGGCTGAATGGGTTTACAAAATAGAATTGTATATTCGGGGGATGAAGGATAAAAGGTATTTTGGCTTTATAGAAATGATTGGTTCAGTTGTGATGCTCATAATTGACCCAGTAAGAAATACTTGAGTGAAAAATATTATAAATTAAACAGAACTGTAGGAATTATTACTATCGTTATACTGATACTCTTGTTACTTTGGATAGAGTTAGCAGTTGGTATATTTGGCAGTCCTATTGGAGGAAGTTAAACTCATTAAAAATAAAAAGACAGAGTTGGGGCTCTCTGTCTTATAAGTAAAAAATTCGGGTATTTAAATATCTGGGTTGTAATTCAATAATAACACTTATATCATAAGTCGGTTAAATTTCAAATACTTACAAATGTAAACGCTAGCTCAATGATTATAATGAGTCTGATGAGAAAGGGTTGAGGTTCTACAACATACTTTATCTCTTTATCTGACAATAATAAGTTTGATACTATTTATTAATTGAAATAAAAAACAGGCTACCTTTTCAAGTAACCTGTTGTTAGTAGTTTTGGGGATACTTAAGTTATACAATGAAGTAAACTTAATGCTGTAAAAGTTTATATCTAAACAAAAGGATAGATAAGAAATACTTATTTATCCTTTTATTACCCCAAAAAACTTACTTCCACTAATATACAATTATTTATGCAGTTCTCAAAATAAATCACAGTTTCCCCAAAACACATTTATATTGTCTAATAAATTAATTATCACTAACTTACAATCACTTCCCGAAAATAGAAGGGGGTATTACCTCATTCTTTAATACTCTTATTTTAATAATCATTTTCAGTATTATCTATATAAGCTATAAAAACAAACGTATTATTAATCAAAAACCATAAATAGCATGAAGACTAGCAACTTATTATTAATCGCATTGATGTTAATATTATTTTCTTGTAATAAAGAAGTTAAAAAAGAGGAAGTAGTTACAATAAAAGAAGTCCCAAAAGAAATAGTAGAAAAGACCATCTATGAAAAATTAGGAGGAGCAGAAGGTGTATCAGTTATAGTAGATGACATAGTTGAGCAACATATTAAAAATGAACATATAAAACATTATTTTATTCCGCTTAAAGAGAATCCAGAGTATTTTAATCAATTTAAACAACATGTTAAGGACTTCTTATCTTCAGGTACTGGAGGTAAAGAAGAATATAAAGGAAGAGACATGTCAACAGCTCATAAAGGATTAAATTTATCCGAAGCTGATTTTTTACATGCTATTGATGATATTCTATTAGTTTTGGATACTCATAAAATTGATAGAGGTTCTAGAAATGAAATACTAGCAACACTTTATTCAATGAAAGGTAACGTCATAAAACAATAGCAATTTATTTCTCGATATTCTAAGCGGCTTATTTGATTTCTAACAAATAGTGCCGCTTACTTAAAGAACGACCATACAGAAATGCATGATGTTATTGCGAGTTTTCATCCTATAAAGTAAAACGGACTACTTTTTCAAGTAATCCGTTGGCAATATTAATTCTAAAAAACTTAAATATTTGATTGACTATTCAATTACTAACTTATCAATAAATTGACCTTTGTCTGATACTATTTTTATAAAGTAAACACCATTATCAAGCTTAGATACATCAAAGTCTTTTTGAGCTTGATTATCAATTAACTTTGTATTTAATAACATCCTACCATTAATATCATATATAGAAATATCTTTTAAACTATTCTTGCTATTAACATAAATAACATCTTTTGCTGGATTAGGATAATATGTAATTGAATTATCTATTTGATAATCTGAAATACCTAATAAGGACTTCACGGTTGTTTGAGCTAAATTAGTCACTATAGCTGGGTTATAATCAAAATAAATTTCAGCTTTATTTTCAAATGTATCATTTTCAACAAGTGTTGGTAACGTTTTTATTTTAAAAGAAACATATCCATCATTATTTGCATCATCAAATGGTAAGTTGATGTTTTCAAAGATGAATTCTACAATATTGTTATCTCTTACTTTTGTTACAAAATTATGGCTTCCTTTTACCACTTTTAAAGTACTCATATCGTATTTAGAAACATCAATAATATCTTTAACCACTATATTAACTGCCGAAGCTGTTCCGTTATTTTCAAAGCGAATCATATAACTCACGTATTCACCAACTTCAGAAGGCAAGATTGTTTTCCCCTCTAAACATGTTTTATCATTTGGGTCATAAGAATTTACGACTGTTTGGTGTAAGTCAAAAACGTTATCCTCTGGAGTTTCATCACCCGAAACTGAATTTATAGTAGCAATGAAGTCTAAAATATCTCCATTATTAAGAGGGAATGTAGGGTCTGTAGGTGTATTGGCATTCATTGTCAATAATATCTCCCTTGTTTCAAAAGGCTTAAGGTTAGTATAATTCCATATTAATTCCCCAGTATTAGCAGTATCAACAATAGGTGTA